>Ga0315905_10003136_pt1 | contig 17117 bp, 8 predicted proteins | sample LakEriMetagenome_5_FD_203522 | JGI IMG/M metagenome (GOLD analysis project Ga0315905, IMG submission 203522) | Freshwater fungal communities from buoy surface, Lake Erie, Ohio, United States - Buoy 4 MA121 | ecosystem: Environmental > Aquatic > Freshwater > Lake | place: USA: Lake Erie, Ohio... | reverse complement strand
CAACGCCAGGCAGTACCGCTATTGCGCCCCGAACGTCCCCTCGTCGGAACAGGCTTAGAAGCCCAAGCCGCGCGGGACTCTGGCATGGTGATTGTCTCTAAAACCTATGGGGTAGTCACCTATGTAGATGCCACCGAAATCCGAGTCCAGTCCCATAATCCTGATAATCCCAAGGAGAAGGGGACAGAAATTACGTATCCCATCCAAAAATATCAACGCTCCAACCAAGATACCTGCCTCAATCAACGCCCGTTAGTCTATATCGGCGAAGACGTGGTTCCCGGTCAGATTTTGGCCGATGGTTCTGCCACAGAAGGGGGAGAATTGGCATTGGGACAGAATATCCTTGTCGCCTATATGCCCTGGGAAGGCTACAACTACGAAGACGCGATCTTGATCAGTGAGCGTCTGGTGTATGACGATGTCTATACCAGTATTCACATCGAAAAATTTGAAATTGAAGCCCGTCAAACCAAATTGGGGCCAGAGGAAATCACCCGCGAAATTCCCAACGTTGGGGAAGATTCCTTACGTAACCTTGATGAACACGGCATTATCCGTATCGGTGCTTGGGTCGAATCCGGGGACATTTTGGTCGGGAAAGTCACGCCTAAAGGGGAAGCAGATCAACCCCCCGAAGAAAAATTATTACGGGCCATTTTTGGGGAAAAAGCGCGGGATGTGCGGGATAATTCCCTACGAGTTCCCAACGGGGAAAAAGGCCGGGTCGTTGATGTCCGGGTCTTTACCCGCGAAAAAGGCGATGAATTGCCACCGGGGGCCAACATGGTTGTGCGTATTTACGTTGCTCAAAAACGTAAAATTCAAGTCGGCGATAAAATGGCGGGTCGTCACGGTAATAAAGGCATTATTTCCCGGATTTTGCCGAAGGAAGACATGCCCTACCTACCCGATGGTCGGCCGGTGGATATCGTGCTCAATCCCCTGGGGGTTCCTTCCCGGATGAATGTCGGCCAAGTCTTTGAGTGTTTACTCGGTTGGGCCGGGGAGAACCTGGGGATGCGCTTTAAAATCACCCCCTTTGATGAAATGTACGGCGAAGAAGCCTCCCGCGACACCGTTCACGGTTTGTTAGAGGAAGCCACCCAACGCCCGAATAAAGATTGGGTCTTTAACCCCGAACATCCCGGCAAAATTCAAGTCTTTGATGGCCGTACTGGCGAACCGTTCGATCGCCCGGTAACGGTGGGTCAAGCCTATATGCTCAAACTCGTTCACCTGGTTGACGATAAGATCCATGCCCGTTCAACAGGGCCCTATTCCTTAGTCACCCAACAACCCTTGGGTGGTAAAGCACAACAGGGCGGACAGCGATTTGGGGAAATGGAAGTGTGGGCCTTAGAAGCCTACGGGGCTGCCTACATTTTGCAGGAATTACTGACGGTCAAATCCGACGATATGCAAGGCCGTAATGAAGCCCTCAACGCCATTGTCAAAGGCAAGAGCATTCCCCGCCCCGGTACACCGGAATCCTTCAAAGTCTTAATGCGGGAGTTGCAATCCCTCGGTTTAGATATTGCCGCCCATAAAGTCGAGTTATCAGAGAGTGGCGAGAGCGCCGATGTGGAGGTGGATTTGATGGTCGATACCCAACGCCGTGCCCCCAACCGTCCGACCTATGAGTCCCTCAACTCGGACGACATGGAAGAGGAAGAAGTTAATTAACATCTCTCTGCTGATGTTTCCTAGGAAGGCCTGAGACGGTAAATGTCCGGTCTTCCCCCCTGTGTTTCCCCCATTACCCTAATTTCGGAGCGTTATGACGTTTTATAACTACACCATTGATAAAGGTCGCCTCAAAAAATTAATTGCCGCTGCCTATCGCCGCCACGGTTCTGCCCGTTGTTCCCAGTTGGCCGATGACTTGAAAGGGCTAGGGTTTCGTTTTGCGACTAAAGCCGGGGTTTCCATCAGTGTCGATGACCTCACAATTCCGCCAGAAAAAAAACAAATGCTAGAAAGTGCGGAAAAAGAAATTCGCACCACCGAAGCGCGTTATGCTCGCGGAGAAATTACCGAAGTTGAACGTTTCCAAAAAGTAATTGACACATGGAATAGTACATCAGAAGAATTAAAAGACCAGGTGGTACGGAACTTCCGCGAAACCGATCCTCTGAACTCCGTTTATATGATGGCGTTTTCGGGGGCACGGGGAAATATGAGCCAAGTGCGTCAATTGGTGGGAATGCGGGGTTTGATGGCGGATCCCCAAGGGGAAATTATTGACTTGCCCATTAAGACCAATTTCCGAGAGGGGTTAACGGTAACGGAATATGTTATTTCTTCCTATGGGGCACGGAAAGGCCTGGTAGATACTGCTTTACGCACGGCGGATTCAGGTTACTTGACCCGTCGTTTGGTGGATGTTTCCCAGGATGTAATTGTCCGAGAAGTGGACTGCGGCACGGAACGGAGTCTGCGGGTCACGGCCATGGTGGATGGCGATCAGGTCAAAATCAAGCTGGCTGATCGCCTATTTGGTCGTTTAGTCGCCAAAGAAGTGGTGGATGCGGAAGGAAATATTGTTGCCGAGCGTAATCAGGAAATTGACGAAGAGTTGGCCGAACGCATTGCCGCAGTGACCGATGAAGTCTATGTGCGATCGCCATTGACCTGTGAGGCGGCCCGATCCGTTTGCCAAAGCTGTTACGGCTGGAGTCTTGCCCACGGTCACAAAGTGGACTTAGGGGAAGCAGTGGGCATTATTGCTGCCCAATCCATTGGGGAACCCGGAACCCAGTTAACCATGCGGACATTCCACACCGGGGGAGTCTTTACCGGGGAAGTTGCTCGTCAAGAAAAAGCCCCAGACGACGGCACCGTGAAATGGGGCAAAGGTCTCAGTACCCGCAAAGTTCGCACCCGCCATGGGGAAGACGCCGAGCAAGTGGAAGTTGCAGGGGATATGACTTGGAAAGGGGACGGCAAAAAAGCCCCCAGTCAGACCTACTCCCTCACCCCTGGTTCCTTGATTTTTGTCCAGGACGGCCAAAAAGTGGAAGCGGGCCAATTAATGACCGAAATTTCCCTCTCCAAAGCCCAACGATCCACGGAACGGGCTACTAAAGACGTTGCCGGAGATTTAGCCGGGGAGATTCTGTTCGATCGCCTCGTACCAGAAGAAAAAACCGATCGCCAAGGCAACACCACTCGCATTGCCCAACGGGGCGGCCTGGTATGGATTCTCTCGGGGGAGGTTTATAACCTACCGCCAGGGGCTGAGCCGGTGGTCAAAAACGGTGACAACGTTAAAGTCGGCGATGTGATGGCCGAAACCAAATTGGTCACCAACGATGGCGGGGTAGTACGTATCGTGAGTAACCGCGAAATTGAAATCATTACTGCGTCAGTGTTGTTAGACCAAGCCCAGGTCAAACTCGAAAGCAGTGGTGGCCGCGAACAATATGTGATTTATACCGCCGACAAGCAACGGTTTTTGTTGAAAACTGCCCCCGGCACCAAGGTACAAAACCACAGTATCATCGCGGAATTAATGGATGAACGCTACCATACCACCACCGGCGGCCTGATTCGCTATGCCGGGGTCGAAGTGGCCAAGGGCGGGCGCAAACAAGGCTATGAAGTCACCAAGGGCGGCACGTTACTGTGGATTCCCGAAGAAACCCATGAAATCAATAAAGATATTTCGTTGTTAATTGTGGAAGATGGGCAGTACGTCGAAGCGGGAACCGAAGTCGTTAAGGACATCTTCTGTCAATCCAACGGTATTGTGGAAGTGATCCAGAAAAATGACATTTTACGGGAAATCATTATCAAACCCGGTGATTTCTACCAAGATGTCGATCCCGATTCGGTCAAAATTCAATCGGGTCAATTACTCCAACCCGGCGAAGATGTATTCCCTGGTGTAACGGCTACCACCCTCAGCCAAGCGGAATGGATTGAAAGCCCGGAAGGAAACGGCTTATTGCTCCGGCCCGTGGAAGAGTACACCGTTCATGATGAACCCGCGTCCCCTTCCCAAGGCTCCCAAAATGAAGTAGGGGGACGTCACATCGAACTGCGCTCAGTTCAGCGTCTATTCTATAAAGATGGCGATCGGGTCAAATCCGTGGAAGGTGCGCCCTTACTCAGTACCCAACTGGTGTTAGAAATTTACGGCAGCGGTAATGAGTCTATTTCCCATTTATCGGCGGATATCGAACTCCAAGACGATGAAGAGGAAGATTGTCAACGGCTACAGTTGGTCATTCTGGAATCGTTGGTGTTACGCCGCGATCAAGAATCCGATCCCTTGGGCGGTGCGTCTAAAACCCGTTTGTTGATCAACGATGGCGATCAAATTCCCCCAGGGGCTGTCGTCGCTCGTACCGAAATTCAATGTAAGGAAACAGGAATTGTCCGGGGAATCAACGAAGGTCAAGAATCCATTCGTCGGGTACTGCTAGAACGGGAAGCCGATCGCCTAACAGTGGAATTACCCAGCGCACCGGATGTGGAAATTAATCAACTGCTGGTAGCTGGTTATGAAGTTGCTCCAGGGTTTGCCTTACAAGAATCAGGACAAGTCCGTGAAATCAACAAAAAAGGAGACAAATATGAACTAGTCCTGCGTCTTGCCCGTCCTTACCGGGTTTCCCCGGGGGCAGTGCTCCATATTGACCATGGCGATCTCGTCCAACGGGGCGACAACTTGGTATTGCTAGTCTTTGAACGGGCCAAAACCGGGGACATCATTCAGGGTTTACCCCGGATTGAAGAACTCCTCGAAGCCCGTAAACCGAAAGAAGCCTGTATTTTGGCCCGCAAACCAGGGGTCTGTCAGGTGGAATACCTCGAAGACGAAAGCGTTGATATCAAAGTGATCGAAGACGATGGCACCATTAGCGAATATCCCCTATTGCCGGGACAAAACGCCATGGTAGCCGACGAACAACGGGTAGATGTGGGTCATCCCCTTACCGATGGTTTGAACAATCCCCACGAAATTTTGGAGGTGTTCTTTAGCTATTACGTCGAAGAATTGGGATGTTACCAAGCGTCTTTACGGGGCCTACAGGCAGCGCAAAAATTCCTGGTCAATCAGGTACAGAGCGTTTATCAATCCCAGGGGGTTGATATTTCCGACAAACACATCGAAGTGATTGTGCGTCAGATGACCTCTAAAGTCCGCATTGACGACGGGGGCGATACCACCATGTTGCCGGGAGAGTTGATCGAACTGCGCCAAGTAGAACAGGTCAACGAAGCGATGGCTATTACCGGCGGGGCTCCGGCTCGTTACACTCCTGTGTTGTTGGGGATTACCAAAGCGTCCCTAAATACCGATAGCTTTATTAGTGCGGCATCTTTCCAAGAAACCACTCGGGTGCTCACCGAAGCGGCGATCGAAGGAAAATCCGATTGGTTACGGGGTCTGAAGGAAAACGTCATTATCGGGCGTTTAATTCCTGCCGGTACTGGCTTCAGTAGCCATGAGGAAATTATGGGACTTGTGGACACCCATGAAGATATCCAAACTATTAACCATTACAGCCTGATTGATCCGGTAGATATTCCGAAGGTCACCAAAAAAGCAGGGGCATCACCTTTAACCTCGAAAAAAATGAGTGATGATGAGCTGTTGGATGACAATCGGGCCCGGGCTTACACAGGCAAGCTGAGCCAAGATGATGACGAGCTTGAAGAAAGCTACGGCATGGATGAGGAGGATGAGGCAGATCTGGAAATGGATCCAGATGATTATGAAGATGATGATGATGAAGACTAAATTTGGTCTTTTGACGCTCAGATTCGATCGCCATCACTAAAATAAATTTCATGAGCATTGGGGGAAACTTTATCCCCCTTTTTGTTTGGACGAAATTTTGGGTTGGGGAGTTATTGTGGCGATCGCCAATCAATGGCTAATCATTGGCGTCAAAAATCATTGATGTCAAAATACGAACTTTTGGCATAGGGCGCTAGGGCATTCAGAACTTCGCGGCCATAACTGCGGGAGTTAACTCGGTCATCCAGAATAACTAATAACCCCCCGACTTCCCGCAAGGGTAAAACCGCCTGTTGTAAATCTTTTAAAGCTGACGGCAACAGATAGCCCCGGAACCAGTCCTGATGATGGCGTTTATGGTATTGCACCCGACTGGCCACCAAAGGATGTTCCAGGGACGGAATGGGCAAAGTTCCCAAAATTAACACCTGGGGAGCGGGAAAATGTTCCTGCTGTTCACACCAATAACGCCAACCGCCGACTAAAATACGCGGGGAATTTTCCACAAACGACAGGGGTTCGACTTTCACCACCGAGCCAAACTTGGCGGCGAGTTGACTGCCTAATTGGGCTTTGAGGGGCAGATCATCTAATAAAATCACCACAAACGGCTTAGGCGTAAGAGTCAGCAAGGCCTGTAAAAGACTTTCAATTTCCGCGAGTAAACTGGGCTGAAAGGCCGGAGTATTGGGCAACGGGAGGCGATCGGGTAAATAAATCGGCAGGGAATCCTGGGCGCGATGGGGAATAAATTGAAGACAGAGTAAATCGGGTAGCCCCAGGGTTTTACGAAAGGTCGGGGCGGCTTTGTCCGCATCTAAAAAACTTCCCATCAATAGAAAGGCGGCAGTTTGAGAGGCGCTGTTGAGATTTCTATCATTTGGCTGGCTGGAATGGGTCTGAGTTCCCTGCCAGATTGGACTCAGCCAAGGTTTGACATCTACGGGACTTAGGTGCAAATTAAGCCGACCTTGATGACGGTCAATGTCTGCCCAAAGCAGGTGATTATCGGGATGAGCTTGCCAAAATAGCCAAAATAATCGGACTTGGTCGATGCCGTTAATGGCTGTTAAGGGGAGATGCCTATCCCCACTTGCCTGAATGACTTGAATGATGGCTGCCCGTAATTCTTGAATGTCGTCGGCATTGAGTAAATAACAACCATAGGGGTTAGGGGGGCGGGAAAACAGCGATTGACTAAGACGACTCCAATGGGTCAGGACTTGATCTTGGTGATGGGGGTTTTGGGCTAGTAGGGGTTGGAGATTAGACCACTCTAGGTGATGGGAAAAAAACTGCCGTGTCCAATCTTCGAGGTATTCGGATTGCTCGATCGCCGTTAAAACTGGCTGAAAATTTAGGGGTTGTTTTTGGGCACTGCAATCTTGTAACCATTGCTCCGGGGTTACAATTTCCGGCCAGGCCAAACGACTTGCTAAGGAGGGATCCGTCGCCAACAACCAGGCTTTTAAAGCGGGCAATATTTCTTGTACTATTTTTTTGCGCCGATTAGCCGTTGTGACCAGACGAATGGATTGATCGCTGAGGAGACAGGGCAATAAATAACTCACGCCATAGACGGACGGTAAACATCCCGTTTGAATCAACGCCGATCGCCGTAACCGCAAAGCCCGCGACACCAAACGCCCCATCGTCAGAGCATGGGGCCAGGGAGAAACCGTTGGCTGTTGTTGCCAGGTTTTTAATAAATGATGAACGTGGGCTTCAAGCAATCCCATAGGTTTGATTTTGGGTGACTAACAGGATTTGTGCCATGATGGGAAATCAACAAAAATAATGTCATTTAGGATAATAAACATGGCTGAAATTCAGTTTTCCCAAGGCGTTGCCGAACCAGTTGTACCAGAAGTGCGATTAAGCAAGTCAAAGAATGGTGCTAGCGGTATGGCAAAATTTTATTTCTTTGAACCGACAATTTTAGCGAAGGAAAGTACCGACGACATTACTGGCATGTATCTCATCGACGATGAAGGGGAAATTGTTACCCGCGAAGTCAAAGGGAAATTTATTAACGGCCGACCCACGGCGATCGAAGCCACCTTAATTCTCAATTCCCAACCCGAATGGGATCGGTTTATGCGCTTTATGGAACGTTATGGCGAAGAAAATGGTTTAGGGTTTTCCAAATCCTAGGTTAAACAATAACCTCCTTCGCTGGCCCTAATCTGACGCGGCTATGACGGTTAAGTCCCCCAATTTCCCATCCCCCGGCGCACCCCATAGCGGATCTCAGCGCTCACGCCACCGCCAAGATCGGTCTTGGCCCTACTGGTATTTAGTGCCCATTTATCCCTATGGACAGCGGCAAACGTTGCGACGGGAGATTGTGCCGGAGACGATCTGGCTCTTTGAGCAAGTGCAGGGCATTTTTTATGTCGTCGTCCCCATTCGCATGACGGTGGTCAGATTGGAGACAGGGGGATTGTTACTTTACGCACCGATCGCCCCCACCCAGGAATGCCTGCGCTTATTGGGAGAACTGATCGAAAAATATGGCCCGGTAAAATACATTATTTTGCCCACCATTTCCGGGCTAGAACACAAAGTCAATGTGGGGCCGATGGCGCGGCATTGCCCAAACGCCACGGTTTATGTCGCCCCTGGTCAGTGGAGTTTTCCCCTTAAATTACCCCTGACTTGGTTGGGGTTTCCCCCCGGCCGTACCCAAGTTTTACCGGCGGATAGTAGCCAAACCCCCTTTGCCTCAGAGTTTGATTATGCCTATCTGGGGCCGTTGGATTTACGCTTAGGGCAGTTTGGGGAAGTAGCCTTTTTCCATTGGCCCACCAAAAGCCTGTTGGTGACCGATACCCTCGTGTCCATTCCAGAAAATCCACCGCCCGTGCTGGAACTCGATCCCACGCCTTTACTCTTTCACGCCAAAGATCAAGCTGGCGATCGCCCGGAAAATACCCCGGACAACCGAGCCAAAGGCTGGCAGCGCATTTGTTTATTTACCCTCTATTTCCAAGCCAGCACCCTCGACATTCCCGACTGGAAAACCGTTTTGCAAGCGGCTCAACAGGTCGGCGATCGCCGGGCCGCCAATTATTTTGGGATATATCCCTTCCGTTGGCAACCCCAGTGGCGAGAAACCTTTGCCAAACTCCAGCAACAATTGCGCGTTGCCCCGATTCTGCAGGAACTGATCCTCAATCGGGAACCCAACCGAGTCCTTGATTGGGTCGAAACCCTAGCCCATTGGCCCATCGAACAGCTAATTGCTTGTCATTTTGCTGCCCCCGTCGCCACCAATCCCCAACAAATTCGCCAAGCCTTTGTCTTTTTAAACCCTCACTCCCCTCAAACCGACCATCCCCAAGACCCTTCCCAGCCTCTCAATCTACTTCCCCCAGCAGACCGACAAACCCTCCGGCGCATCGATCAATTTTTAGTCCGTTGGTGGATCACCCCTCCCCCCTCGCCTCCCCAAGACCGCCCCTGACAAATTTTGACCGGAATGGGGAGAGAGACAGGGGATTTGCTAGACTGGTGTCAAGTAGATTGGCAACGGTGCGATCTACCCCAATCTTGGACTTTTTCCAGAAGTGGGTTTCCCCCGCTTTTTTTATGCCTAATTGTAATGACCCATCCTGTAATTCCCGCCATCCTTGAATTAGCACAACCCATTGCTAGGGGCTTGGGTTTGGAAGTGGTGGATGCGGTATTTCAAACCAACAAACGCCCCCCTACTTTACGCATAGACATTCGTAATCTCCAGCAAGACACTGGCCTTAAGGATTGCGAATCCCTAAGTCGGGAACTCGATGCTCAGTTAGAACAAAGCGGACTCATCCCCAGCGCCTATGTGTTGGAGGTTTCCAGTCCGGGCGTTTCATCCCACCTCGTTTCGGAGCGAGATTTTATTGCCTTTAAGGGCTTTGAAGTGATCGTGATCAGTCGAGAGCCTTACCAAGGACAGCAACAATGGCAAGGGCGCTTACAGGGACGGGACACCGATACCGTTTATTTGAGCATTAAGGGACGAACGATCGCCATCCCGTTGACTGAGGGGATAACGGTGCAATTGCCGCATTAAGCCGCATACATTGGGTAAGTCGACACCGAGCAAGGATTGTGGGGTTGCTGCACCGGAGCAGTGTTCAATTTTTTGGAGGATTTTGCATGTCGCTTGTGAGTTTACCGGGTTTACCGGCCATGATCGAAGAAATTAGTAAACGCAATAATCTACCGGCCTCGGCGGTGGAAGATGCTCTGAAGGAAGCCCTGTTAAAAGGCTATGAACGCTATCGGCGATCGCAGTTAATGGGACACCAATTCCCGGAAGAATATTTCAGTAACTTTGAAGTAGAACTTGATACCGAAGAACAGGGCTTCCGCGTTCTGTCCACCAAACGCATTGTGGAAGCCGTTGAAAATACCGATCAACAAATTTCCCTTAATGAAGTGCTGGAAGTGGCCTCAGAAGCCCAATTAGGGGATGAAGTGGTATTAGATGTCACCCCAGAACAACAGGAATTTGGACGCATGGCCGCCATCCAAACCAAACAGGTTCTTTTACAAAAATTACGGGATCAACAACGCAAAATTATTCAAGAAGAATTCCAAGACCTAGAGGGGTCGGTGCTGAATGCGCGGGCGCTGCGGTTTGAACGCCAATCGGTCATTGTGGCCGTCCAAAGTAGTTTTGGCCAACCAGAAGTGGAAGCAGAATTACCCAAGCGGGAACAACTGCCCAACGATAATTACCGCGCTAACTCCACTTTTAAGGTTTACCTCAAACGGGTGCGGGAAGGCTCCCACCGTGGGCCCCAATTAATTGTTTCCCGGGCTGCTGCGGGGTTGGTGGTGGATCTGTTCAGCGTTGAAGTGCCGGAAATTGAGGAAGAAATCGTCCGCATTGTGGCGGTATCGCGGGAAGCCAATCCCCCTTCACGCTCCGTCGGCCCCCGCACAAAAATTGCGGTGGATACCCTAGAGCGGGATGTAGACCCCGTCGGAGCCTGTATTGGTTCCCGGGGATCGCGGATTCATGCGGTGGTTAATGAGTTGCGGGGGGAAAAAATTGATGTGATTCGCTGGTCTCCTGATCCGGCTACCTACATTGCCCAAGCCCTTAGTCCGGCCAGGGTCGATCAGGTTTATTTAATCCACGCCGAAGAACGCCATGCGTTGGTGATTGTGGCCGAAGATCAACTTAGCCTGGCGATCGGGAAAGAAGGGCAAAATGTTCGCCTAGCCGCCCGCCTCACGGGGTGGAAGATCGACATCAAAGATCCGAACACCTATGCGCGGGACAAAGAGGCGATCGAGCAATCGATTTTGGAACGGGCCGAAGCCTCCGCCAAACTCCGAGCTGAACGGGAAGCCGTCGAACAAGAAGCCCAGGCTAAACTTGAAGCTGAAATGGCGGCCCTGGCCGCAGAGGAAGCTGCCTTGGCTGAGTTATACCCCTACATAGATGAGGACGAAGACGAGGAACCCGAAAGTGTCGAGGATTCCGCTGAAACAACTTCCCTGGAGGAGACAGAAGACGAATTCGAGGCAGACTTCCAGGAGAACGGGGACGACTTTTTTGAGGAAGAAGACTTAGAGGACGATGACAGCGATGATCAAGACTAGGTAGGCTCCAGGGGCCGACGATCAGGAGGTTAAACCGCTAAGCTAATTAGTCAGAAACGTTCCTCCTCTGACCATGCCCCCTGAATACCGCCGCTGTTTGAGTTGCCGAAAAGTTGCCCACCGTCAAGAATTTTGGCGAATTGTCCGAGTCTATCCATCTCGAACTGTACAATTAGAGCAAGGCAGTGGGCGCTCTGCTTATCTGTGCCCAACCCTAAGCTGCCTATCGAAGGCGCGTCATAAAAATCTACTCGGACGCTCCCTCCGTTCCCCAGTGCCTGCAACACTCTTTCAACAACTCGAATCTCGCCTTCTTGTGTCCCATTGACCTAAATGATTTGCAGCGGGAAAGACCGATCTTTTCTCGCCTATTGTCGTGGTCATTTCCCTGAAGGCAAAATTTATCGCTAGCATAGGAGAAAAACCATTCATTATTTTGGCATGTTGCTATTTTTGCTTAAATCAACTCAAGAGGCGATCGCCTTTAGTCCGCGTTAAGGGTTTACCTGTGCAGTCGAGACTTGCGCTTACTTACACCAAATTTGTCATTTATTAATTTTATGGATCATTAGTCAGGGGGACAGTGGATGAACAACGCCAAAGTAAGAATTTATGACCTGTCAAAGGAGTTAAATCTGGAGAATCGGGATATTTTAGACATCTGCGAGCAGTTAAATATTGCCGTTAAAAGCCATAGCAGTACCATCAGCGAATCAGACGCAGAAAGGATTAGAGCGGCGGCTCCTAAATTTAGTCCCTCATCTGCCCACCATCAGCAACCCAAACAACCTAAAGCCCCCGAAAAAGCAGAGCACAAGCAACAAATTTTGGCTATTCACCACAAACAAAATCGACCCACCGCGCCTTCTCCCCAGCGTCCCACGCCCCGCCCAGTCTTACAGTCTCCTAAGTCACCAACAGCCCCATTAGCACCACCGACTAAGCCTGTCAATGCAAACAATATAAAAGTTCGTCCGCCCCAAGCCGAGGAACTAACCGCAAACGTTGAAACTGTAGAGGCTGAGAAAACAAGTAGCGTCGCCTCTCCCCCCGTCGCCCCTGTGCCAGATTTACAAGGGCCACCAACCCGCCAAGTAGCCGCTCCCCCCGCCGCTAAAGCCCCCCCTGCACCTCGTTTAGCCGGTCCCCCTAGCCGTGTCGCCCCGCCAAGCAAAAATATTGTTGGGGACAAAACCGTAAAACCGAAGATTAATCGTCCTGAGGTTGTCAGCCTAAAAGATAGCCGCGGCCAAGCAAAAGCCGCCAACGAAAAAACGGTGCTTCCTGTGGGGCCAGCAAAATCCCACGCCATCCCAGAGCCCCCCAAACCGAAGGTTGAACTACGTCGTCCCAAACCCCCTCAATCAGAAGAGGACGATAACTTACCGGAACTCTTAGAATTTCCGCCCTTGAGTCGGGGTAAAGAGGTGGATGACGGTGTTGATGTCGATGACGCTCTCACCGGCGAAAAACCCAAACCCAAACTAAAACGCCCGACCCTTCCCCGGATAGGCAAGCAAGATCAGTGGGAAGACGACGAGGACGAAAAAGCCAACAAAGCCAAAGCTGCTGCCAAGGGCAAACGTCGTCCCGCTAAAGTTGATGATGACGACGATGATTTAGATGCCGATGGCGATAATTCACCGAAACAGACCCTCGTCAGCCTTTCCATCGCGCGGCCGCCCAAACCAAAATCCATGGCAAAGCCCGCCACCGCCACCGCCGCAAAAGTCAAAAAACCCACCCTTAAATCTGATGTTAGTGCCAGTACTAGCAGCAGTCGCAATCGCAATGAGCGTCGTGATCGTAAAGAGGTCGTCCAGCGTCCTGAAACCATCATTATTTCTAACAGCTTGACCGTTCGTGATCTGGCCGATCTCTTAAAAGTGACCGAAACTGACATCATTAAGCGTCTATTCCTCAAGGGAATTGCGGTGCAAATTACCCAAACCCTCGACGAAGATACGGCCCGGATGGTCGCGGAATCCTTTGAAGTGGCTGTGGAAACCCCAGAAAAAGTGGCCGCTGCTACCAAGGTCACCGAAATGTTGGATGTGGGTGACCTAGACAATCTGATTCGTCGTCCGCCGGTCGTGACCATCATGGGTCATGTTGACCACGGTAAAACTACCCTACTCGACTCAATTCGGAAAACTAAAGTTGCCCAAGGAGAAGCGGGAGGGATCACCCAACATATTGGGGCCTATCACGTTGATGTTGAACATAACGGCAAACCAGAGCAAATTGTCTTTTTAGACACTCCTGGGCACGAAGCCTTTACCGCCATGCGAGCCCGGGGCGCCCGGATTACCGACATTGCGGTCCTGGTTGTGGCCGCAGATGATGGCGTTCAGCCCCAAACCAAAGAAGCTGTCAGTCACGCCCGGGCTGCTGGAGTGCCTCTCATTGTCGCCATTAACAAAGTTGATAAGCCGGAATCTAACCCTGACCGGATTAAACAAGAACTCTCCGAGCTAGGGTTGTTGTCCGAAGAATGGGGCGGTGAAACGATTATGGTTCCTGTGAGTGCCCTCCAAGGGGACAACTTGGATACCCTCCTAGAAATGATTCTCTTGGTTTCGGAAGTGGAAGAACTGGTGGCGAATCCAGGTCGTCACGCCAAAGGAACGGTCATTGAAGCTCACCTAGACCGAACCCGTGGTCCTGTCGCTACCCTCCTCATCCAAAACGGAACGTTGCGCGTCGGCGATGTGATTGTGGTCGGTGCTGTTTACGGTAAGATCCGCGCCATGATTGACGACCGGGGTAACAAGGTTGAAGCTGCTAGCCCCTCTTTTGCGGTGGAAATTCTTGGTTTGGGAGATGTTCCAGCGGCTGGGGATGAATTTGAGGTCTTCACTAACGAAAAAGAAGCCCGACAACAGGCAGAAGCCCAGGCTACGGTTGATCGTAATACTCGTTTACAGCAGGCCATGTCTTCTCGACGGGTCACCCTGAGCAGTATTTCGGCCCAAGCCCAAGAGGGAGAACTCAAGGAACTGAATATTATCCTCAAGGCTGATGTTCAAGGTTCTGTGGAAGCCATTATCGGTGCTCTCCAACAATTGCCCCAAGGGGAAGTTCAAATTCGGGTCTTACTCTCCTCTCCTGGGGAAGTGACCGAAACTGATGTGGATTTGGCCGCTGCCAGTGGCGCGATTATCATTGGCTTTAACACGACGTTGGCCAGTGGAGCCCGTCAAGCCGCCGATCAAGAAGGGGTTGATATTCGTGAATACGACATTATCTATAAACTCCTCGATGATATCCAGGGGGCGATGGAAGGTCTGCTCGATCCTGAAGAGGTTCAATCTTCCTTGGGTCACGCGGAAGTTCGTGCTGTCTTTCCTGTGGGTCGGGGCAACATTGCGGGTTGTTATGTTCAGTCGGGCAAAATCATCCGTAACCGTAACCTGCGAGTGCGTCGGGGAGGCGAGGTTATCTTTGAAGGCATCATCGATTCCCTCAAACGGATGAAGGAAGATGCCCGTGAGGTTAATGCGGGTTATGAATGCGGCATTGGCTCGTCGAAATTTAATGACTGGAAAGAGGGTGACATTATTGAAGCCTATGAAATGACGATGAAACGTCGTACCTTGGCAACCTAATATTTGATGGGTTGTGGGGACAAATGACTGCTGACAAAGGGATTTGTTGACGATCGCCGCTTTTAAGCGTTTAAATTTGGCGATTGCCCCCCAGGGTCAGCAGTTATTTTTTGGGAATCTTGCCAGAGGGAAAATTCTGATGATTTTGTTGCAATTTAGTACGTCTCACTATTGCCGTAAAGCCCGTTTAGCCTTGAGGTACAAAGACATTGATTGCCGAGTTAAAAATTTGACGCCGGGTCTTCATGCCCTCCAACTCAAACCCCTGACGGGTTGCACCACTGTCCCGGTTTTATGCCCGGAAATGCCGGGGGAATCTGAGTATATTGCGGATTCTAGCTGTATTTTTCGGTTTTTAGAGCGCATCCAGCCCAATCACCCCTTATTTCCCGTTGATCCTGACCAAAAAGTTAAGGCAGAATGGTTGGAGGATTGGCTTGATGAAAGCATTGGTACTGCCACTCGGTTTGTGTATTACGATTATCGGGCTGGGGAGGGTAAGGTGATCGATCCGTCGTTTTCCAGTCAGTTGGTGATCCAAGTGGTACGGAGACAATATGGCATTAATGCGACAACGGTGGCATTGGCGCGGGAACGACTGAATTTAGCCTTTCAGGTATTGAGCCCTTGGCAGGATCAGGATTATTTGTGTGGCGATCGCCTGACCATTGCCGATATCACCGCCGCCGCCCTGCTCAGTCCCTTGGCCCTGTTGCCGGAATATCGCCAGTCTGTCCCCTGGTTGTTTGATCGTATTAGGGCAATCCATCAAATCTGTGGAGAACCATTGCCGCCGGGATTGAGTTAGGGACAAGCCGATCTAATTACTATGGCCTACGGGCTAGTTTTTCCGATGTTGATGAGCTTCCCGATGGGCGATCTCCAAAATAATATAAACGGCTTAAAAATTGAACACTATGTTAATCCACCAATATTTTTGATTTTTGTTGCCCTTGGATGTTGACTTGTAGATGTTGGGGATGGGGCACTTGGCCACTCAATAGCCAATGATTCAAGTCAGCCGTCGCTTTGACCAAGGCTAATTGGGCTTTGAGTTGGTTGCCTTCTAGCACTTCTTGATCTAACAAATAACCAGCGGTTTGTTCAAGGAGGTCACGGTTAGCGGCTAGGAGTTGGAAGGCCATTTGATGGGCCCCTTCGATCAAGGCTTGGACTTCTTGGTCAATCCATTCCGCGACTTGGGGGCTGACGGCCCGGCGAGGATTGCCCCAATTATCTAAAAATTGTTGTTGCAGTTTTTCAAAGGCTACCGGCCCCAGGCGATCGCTCATGCCGTAGAGGGTGACAAAACGTTCGGCAATTTCGGTGGCTTTTTGAATATCATCACTGGCCCCGGTGGACACTTTCCCAAAGACCAATTCTTCAGCAGCCCTTCCCCCCAATAGGGTGACAATACGTCCCCGCAATTCATCTTCGATCATCAAAAAGCGGTCTTCTTCCGGCAGTTGCAATGTATAACCCAACGCCCCAACGCCCCTAGGCACAATCGAAATTTTTTCCACAATGCCCGCCCCTGGCATTAATGCCCCTAGCAAGGCATGGCCAACTTCGTGATAGGCGACGGTTTTTTTTTCGAGTTCTGATAACACCCTGGATTTTTTTTCTAGTCCCGTCAGTACCCGTTCGATCGCCTCGGCAAAGTCTGCTGGGGTCACGGTAGTGTGATTTTGGCGGGCAGCGAGGAGGGCGGCTTCGTTGATCAAGTTGGCTAAATCGGCCCCTGCAAAGCCAGGAGTACGGGCAGCTAATTTTCCTAAATCCACTTCAGGAGAAAGTTTGACGTTACGGGCATGGACTCGCAAAATAGCTTCGCGGCCAAGCTTATCGGGACGATCCACCACCACTTGGCGATCGAAACGACCGGGACGCAACAGGGCGGGATCAAGGACTTCCGGACGGTTGGTGGCGGCGAGAAGGATCACTCCGGCGTTGGGTTCAAACCCATCCATTTCTGACAATAATTGATTTAAGGTTTGTTCGCGTTCATCGTTACTTCCCATAAATGTCCCATTTCCTACCCGCGATTTCCCCAGGGCATCCAATTCATCAATAAAGACAATGGACGGGGCTTGCAGTTTGGCTTGGACAAATAAATCCCGCACCCGTGACGCGCCGACGCCGACAAACATTTC
>Ga0315905_10003135_pt1 | contig 17121 bp, 18 predicted proteins | sample LakEriMetagenome_5_FD_203522 | JGI IMG/M metagenome (GOLD analysis project Ga0315905, IMG submission 203522) | Freshwater fungal communities from buoy surface, Lake Erie, Ohio, United States - Buoy 4 MA121 | ecosystem: Environmental > Aquatic > Freshwater > Lake | place: USA: Lake Erie, Ohio... | reverse complement strand
CTCCTATAATGTTTCCACAAATGCAGTCGGGATGAATCGGGATTAAATTCTTAAAAAGCGACTAGCTAATTTAAGTAAATCAGCAATATCAACATCACCATCACCATCAATATCTAGAAATTTATTTAAGAATGGATTGCCACTAGATTGCAAGAAACTCAAAATTAAAGGCACTAAACTGGGTAATAATTCTTGAATTTTCTCAACATCTAGACCGGCGACCTGGGCGGCGTTTTCAGTGACTTTTGCTTGAATATCTGGAGAAAATAGGGTATTTACTGCCTCGGAATTAGGTGAAGTTCCTGCAAATTGATTGACAAAATCCTGTACGGATTCAGTTCCGTTGGTAGCTTGCTTCACCTGTAAAGATGATTGTACTTCTTTGCCAACAACTGATAAAATTGATTGGATTGTCGAGGAGTCTGCACCAACGTTATTACCTAATTGTTTAACTGTATTGGCAATATTTAGCAAGTCATCCAAACCACCACCTTGAGTGGAATTACTAACAATATTTAGTAAGTCATTCAAGCCACCGACTTGAGTGGAACTATTAACAGCCCCAAGAATTTGATCAAACAGTCCCATTGATTTTTACCCGTTATTTTTAATGTTTCTCATGATCAATTGTACAGCAGAATTGAGGATTAAGTAGTGGAATTATATGATTTTACAGCATATTTGGGGTAAATGTAAAGACTATTTTTCTCTACTCTCTAAGCCGGAGAATCATCTTTGTCTAAATCGGATTTACATAGATGTCACAAAAATTATATTTTTTATATTTTTTCTTTGTTGTCTGGGCTTTATCTCTGATTTTGTGGCGGTAGGGTTTGAAAAACAGGACTAAAGTTCTGACTACAGGCTAGGATATGGAAAAAAGTGCTTTGTACTTGATACTTGGTACTTTATACTTGAGAAAATTGAGCAGCCCATTATATAAGTAATAAATTTATCATTCATGCCCTTGTCTCGCGTAGTAACACTGATTGTTGGCCTCATCGTCATTTTGGCGTTAACCCTATGGCTAATTGATTCCCTCTCTCGGCTGTACTGGCAGTTGTCCTATTCACCATTGTTGGGTAATTTACTATTATTACTGCTAATTTTCTTGATTGGTGGTTTAATCGCCGCCTTTGTCTATTATGTACTAGTGCTGCGAAAGGGAGAGGAAAAATCCCGACGACAACGCCAAAGAGTGACTCCAGCCCAAATTCCTGCGGCTAAATCTGATGCTGCTTCTTCCACTCTACAAGCAGTGCGTCAACAAGTAGCCCAAATTCAAGATGAGGTAACACGCCAAGCTTTACTCAGTCGCACTAGGGACATTGAGGCTAATTTAGCTAGGGGAGAAATTCAAGTGGTTGTTTTTGGTACAGGAAGCGCCGGCAAAACTTCCCTAGTTAATGCCATTATGGGGCGGATAGTGGGTGAAGTCAATGCGCCTATGGGGACGACTCAGGTGGGAGAAACCTATTGTTTACGGTTAAAGGGTTTGGAACGAAAGATATTAATTACCGATACTCCAGGGATTTTAGAACCAGGGGTAGGGGGTACGGAACGGGAACAACTGGCTAGGGCTTTGGCCACGGAAGCAGATTTACTGTTATTTGTGGTAGATAATGATTTACGCCGTTCTGAATATGAACCACTGCGGGGGTTGGCGGAAATTGGTAAGCGATCGCTTTTAGTGCTAAATAAAACGGATTTATATACTGATACTGATAGGGATGTGATTTTGGGGAGATTGCGGGAAAGAGTACGGAGTTTTATTGCTACTAATGATGTGGTAGCGATCGCTGCTAACCCGCAAATAGCTAAGTTAGAAACCGGTGAAACCTTCCAGCCAGAACCAGATATTATACCTCTGTTGCGGCGCATGGCCTCTATCTTACGGGCTGAAGGTGAGGATTTAGTGGCAGATAATATTCTTTTACAATCTCTGCGTTTAGGGGAAGAAGCCCGCAAACTCATAGACTCCCAGCGTCGTCGTCAAGCTGATAAAATCATCGTTCGTTATCAATGGATTGGGGCAGGGGTGGTTTCTGTGACACCATTACCAGTAGTAGATTTACTGGCTACTGCTGCCGTTAATGCCCAAATGGTAGTAGAAATTGGTAAGATATACGGTTGCGATTTAAACATGGAAAGGGGTAAGGAATTAGCCCTATCTTTAGGAAAAACTATTGCTGGTTTAGGTATCGTCAAAGGGGCAATTCAATTATTATCAACAGCTTTACAACTCAATGTTACTACTTTTGTTGTCGGTAGAGCAATTCAAGGTGTAACAGCCGCTTATTTAACCCGCATTGCTGGGAAAAGCTTTATTGAGTATTTTCGTCATGATCAAGATTGGGGTGACGGGGGAATGACAGAAGTAGTACAACAGCAGTTTCAGATTAATCGCCGAGATGAGTTTATCAAAGTTTTTGTTCAAGAAGCGATCGCTAAAGTTGTTAAACCTTTAACTGATAGCTTTACAGACAAAGAAGAATATAAGTAAAAATATTGACGTTATAAATTACATATAAATTACATTTTTAGATTTTGGCATTTTGGCATTTTTTTGAGTTGTTGCTTTGCTATGTTAGGTACGCGAATGTCTTTGTGCGATAATTCCGACTTGCAGAATCCCTCGGTTTCCAACTGGGGGTCTTTTTTTAGTATATATGTATTTTTAGACACTAATTTTTAAATCTTTTACCGGAATCCGAATCTGGCAAAATGAGTACATCAAGTTTGACAGCTTGTCTTTTGACATGGACATCATAGTAAGAGATGTCTAATGTATACTTTCCTAATTGCCAATTCCTAGTTCCCATCCAGTTTCCATAATTCATATGCTAGACTTGTCACTTATAATACTGCTAGGTTTTCTGGGCAGTTTTGGACATTGCTTTGGAATGTGTGGACCATTAACAGTGGCCTTTTCCCTTTCCAAGCAGCAAGAAAATCCGAGTTGGCAACAACAATTAAAATTTCATACTTTACTGAACTTGGGGCGAATGTTGAGTTATACTTTAGTCGGCGCTGGCATTGGCTCACTAGGTTCAGTATTAGTAGAAGGTGGACAACTAGCGGGAATTGGTAGTAATTTACGGCATTGGATAGCCATAATTACGGGTACGATGCTAATTTGGTTTGGTTTAGGACAAATTAAACCGGGTTTTTTACCGCATATTCCCCTGTTACACCCTCTATTAAAAGGTAACTTGCACAACCGCCTCAGTGCGGGCATGATGAAGTTATCTTCACAAACTCAATGGTGGACACCAGCACTTTTGGGTATGACCTGGGGACTGATGCCCTGTGGTTTTTTATACGCAGCCCAAATCAAAGCGGCGGCTACGGGGAATTTGTGGCAAGGTGCAGGGACTATGTTAGCATTTGGGATTGGCACACTACCCACCATGGTGGGTGTCGGTGTTTCTACGGCATTAATTAGTAAAGATCGCCGTAGTCAATTATTCCAATTGGGTGGGTGGGTAACTTTGATTATTGGTGTTATTACCCTACTGCGGACAGGAGACACCATGACAGACTATAATGGCCACGCTGCTCTAATTTGTTTAATTCTGTCCTTGATTGCTCGTCCTGTCAATAGTTTTTGGTCTGCACCACTGCGTTACCGTCGGGCTTTGGGAGTTGGGGCTTTTGTGCTATCTGGGATACATACTATTCATCATCTTCAACACTCCCTCAAATGGAATTTCAGCGCTTTTTGGTTTTTACCGTTAGAATTTCAATGGGGAATGGGCGCTGGGGCTGTAGCATTAGTATTAATAACTCCTGCTGCTTGTACAAGTTTTGATTTTCTGCAAAAGTCACTAGGTAAATATTGGCGGCAAATTCATCTTTTTAGTGTACCAGCTTTATTATTAAGTGCTATTCATACAGTTTTAATGGGTTCTCATTACTTCCAAAACCAATTAACCGTCATTTTGTTGGGGATAATTACCTTTGGTGTTTTATTGGTACGTTCTCGATATTTTTGGATATATTTAGGGTTAGAAAAGTTTTATGTTCCTCCCAAGAAATCGCGGTAGATTAAATCTCTTCACTATTTTTACTGGTAACAAAAGCAAAATAAAGTATCTATTATTATTAGTTTTATCTAGTTTAATAGTAGCTGAAAATACGCAGGTCTTAGCCCATACAGTAAAAATATCAGCAGACGTAGGTGGTACTGTCCACTTAGAACCTAATGATAGTCCCCGCGCTGGAGAAGTTACTCCAGCTTGGTTTCTCCTGACCCGTAAAGGTGGTCAGGTAATTCCTTTAAAAGATTGTCATTGTCAATTAGCTATTTACGCTGAACCTCATGTCACAGGAGAACCAGCATTAATTCAACCTCCATTAAAACCCATTCAGGCTGAACGGTATCAAGGCATACCAGGAGCAGAATTTATTTTTCCTAAACCAGGTGCTTATGAGTTGCGACTGAGTGGTACACCTGTGACTGCCGGGAGTTTTCTACCTTTTGAGTTAAAGTTTCTTGTGACTGTAGCTAGGGGAAAGGTTGTTAATACCCCTCAAGGAGTACAGAATGAGATTTCAAAGCAGGAAGGGAGAACAATTGGGTTAACACAACCTTTAATTTGGTTAGGAATTTTGTTGATATCTGGAGGAATTGTCATTTTTTTGGTGTCTTTGTGCTGCTAAACTTTCGACCATGAGAATCCTCTACTTAAAATTAGCAAGAATCCAACATAAGTAGGTTGGCGTGAAAAATTGTCGTTATGACAAGGGAACAGGGAACAGGGAACAGGGAACAGGTTACAGGGAACAGGTTACAGGGAACAGGTTACAGGGAACAGGTTACAGGGAACAGGGAACTTTACTTTTTGTTACTTATGTCAGTTTTTTTTCCGTTCACTTACTTATTCAAAACCTAACATACAAGAGAAAACAGGACGAGATATAGGGTGACAGCCTGATGTTTATGCTAAACTTACCATTTGTGGCAGATTAACAGAATTGTGATTTAGTCTTTGGATAAATTCTTGAGTTAGTTTTACCATAACATCATGAATATCACCATATTTTTGTTTGTATGTTAGCTGCATACTGAAATCTAAACTTTCCGCAATTTTCGCTCTTTCTGGGATTTTATTAGAGAAAGTTGGTGGGAAAAAAGGATTGACAATAATAAAATTCAAATTCTGTGTTTGAGAAACAGTACCATTATAACGAGAAATTAAAGTTCCTATGGGGTTAAGGTCATGTTGATAATCTTGATTAAACTTCTCAATCTGTTTTAGTAATAGTTCTAAACCGTGAATTGACATTCGACTAGGAACACAGGGTATAATACAGTAATCACTGGCATAAAAGGCACTTTTGATAATATTATTAATACTGGGTGGACAATCTATTAAAATATAGTCATATTCTGTTAATAATGGATTGATAAGTTGACGTAAAATTGCTACAGAAGTTTCTGGAAAATCTTCCTGAAGTTCAAATAATTTGGAACTACTAGGAATTAGATGTAGACAATTAAAAGAGTTTTTATTTCTGACATTAGAAACTTCTTCTTTAACGATAAATTTCTGATAATTACCATCGCTTAAAAAATGATCAGCATTTTTAAATAAAAAGGGTAATGTCAATCCTAGATAATTATATTGCCATTCCCAGACCTGTTCAGACATTAAGGCAGTAGTTAAGTTACATTGAGGGTCTAAATCAATAGCAAGAACCCGCTGACCATACATGGTATCCCCTGCTAAATACTCTGACAAGGCCATAACTGTGGTAGTTTTACCAACTCCACCCTTGAGATTACAAACACTAATTACTTTAGCTGTCATATTTTTTTCGTAGATGCTGTATTTATGGAAATTCTATTATATTTTGATCTGAATATAGTGTAAAGGCAACAGGTTAATTTTTCATATTGTGGTTATGGACTGTGGAAGCAACATCTTACTTAGGAAGTAATTACGCAAAATTAATTACTTGCCCTGGAATATTCTACATATAAATACGTAACTATGTGGTTTTTAAAAAAATAATTTAGTTAAAATACTACCTTGATTTATTTAAAAGTAGTAATTACAAAAGTATTTCTTAATAAAAAATCGAAAATGCTCTAAAATCAAAATTAGATAAAATTTATTTCATCTGGCAATGATTATTAACAGTCCAATAGATAAAAGTTGGCATGGAAAACTTAATTTAGTCTATGCTAATTACCAAAATTCCACTCAATTAGTTTACAACCACCATCAAGCACCTTTTAAAGTACAACGCCCCTTTTACCCAGAAGGACAAGAAATTTGCCATACAGTGATTTTACACACGGCTGGGGGCATTGTAGGGGGCGATCGCCTGACATCTGATATTCACCTCCAACCCCAGACAAACGCCTTAATTACCACCGCAGCCGCAAGTAAAATATATCGTAGTCAGGGCTTACCAGCAAGACAAATTGTCAATATCCAAATTGATGATCATAGTCATTTAGAATATTTACCCCAAGAAAATATCTTATTTAATGGGGCAAATTATCGCCAAGATTTGCGGGTAGAATTAGGTAAAAATGCCAATTATTTAGGCTGGGAAATTATCCGATTTGGACGCAGTGCTAGAGGTGAGAAATTTTTAGAGGGAGAAATGCGATCGCACACAGAAATATGGCAAAATGATATACCATTATGGATTGATAGACAAATCATCCCTGGTAATGAAGAAGTATTTTACAGTCCCCACGGGTTAGCAGGAAACCCGGTTGTGGGAACTTTAATTTGGGTAGGAAATTCCGTTTCTGGAGAAATGATTGACAAAGCCCGTTCTTTAATCATGGAAAATAAATTTTCTGGAGTAACTCGCTTACAACAGGGATTTTTATGTCGCTATCGTGGTCATTCTATATCACAAGTGAGAAATTGGTTTACAAATATTTGGCAAAGTTTACGAATAAATTATCAAAATCGTGGTAATTGTATTCCTAGAGTATGGCAAATTTAAACCAACCACTTCAAGTACAGAGGAAACAAAAATGCAGCTTACACCCCAGGAAAAAGATAAATTATTAATTTTTACCGCTGCTTTAGTCGCGGAAAGACGAAAAAATAGAGGTTTAAAATTGAATTATCCTGAAGCAGTGGCTTTTATTTCTGCTGCTATTTTAGAAGGTGCAAGAGATGGTCAAACAGTGGCCAATTTGATGAGTTATGGCACGACTTTATTAACACGAGATGATGTTATGGAAGGTGTCCCAGAAATGATTCATGATGTTCAGGTAGAAGCCACTTTCCCTGACGGAACTAAGTTGGTAACTGTACATAATCCCATTCGTTAGAAACGATTAAAATAGGAGAAAGTACCAATCAAGGGAACAATAATATGAGATTAACATCAATCAATATCCAAGGTTATCGGCCTTTCGGAAATTTTCAAGCACAGTTACAACCGCTAGAAATTATTGTTGGTGCTAATGGTGCTGGGAAATCAAGTTTATTTGAATTTCTCAAATTTTTACGAGATAGTCTTTATTATGATATCCCTCCAGAAATTATTTCTGGTTCTATTGGTCAGCAGATTTTTCATATTCCAGGACTAGCTAAATTTGAATGGGATATAGAAATTGATACTGGTCGTCCAATTGGTATTAGATATTTAGGGGAACTTATGGGTCCGGTTGGTCGAACTCAAGTTTCCTATGAAAGAGTAGAATCATCTAAACCATTTAATGATAAATACAAAAATCCATACATATATATGGATATTCGAGGTAATAAAGGACTAGTTCAAAACCCGGATACAAAAAAATTTACCCAGCAAGAAATAGCATTAAAAAGGTCTAATCAGCTTGCTTTAAGCACAATGACAAATCCATCATTTTTATCCGATGGAATTTTGCGTTTAATTTGCTGGATTTGTTTATGTGTATACCCAAATCCACCATCTTTAATTTGTATTGATGAACCAGATCAAGGTGTTCATCCTCGCACATTACCTGTTTTGGCTGCTTTATTTGAAAAAGCCTCTGAACGCACTCAAATTTTATTAGCAACTCACTCATCTTATTTTCTGACACAGTTTGATATTTCGCAAATTGCTGTACTCAGAAAAGAAAATGGAGAAGCAAAATTTATTAAACCGGGGGAGTCTCAAGTTTTAATTGATATGCTTGATGATTTTGGTGCAGATGAAATAGAACAATTACACCGTAGTGATGAATTGGAGAGACTTCCATCAAAGTTGAAAAAGTAGAAATTTATGTAGAGAGTCCATCTGATAAATTAGCAATGGAAGCATTATTAAGACCATTAATTGAGGTAAAATTACAACAAGGTATCAAAATTGAATTTATTCCCACCAAAGGCAAAAATAATGATCGAGGAGGTGATGCTAAAAAAGATTTACTGACTAAAATTCCCATTAAAGCAGTAAATATTATTAATAACATTCCCAATTCTATTGTAGTAGTCATACCTGATCTATATCCTAAAAATAAAGGATTTCCTCATGAAACATTACCAGAATTAGAACAGGGAATTTTACAGAATTTCCAACAAACTTTACAAAGCAAAGGCATTAATGATCACAGATTCCAGGAAAGATTTAAGGTTTTCTGTTTTAAACATGATTTAGAATCATTAATTTTAGCAGCAGAAAGTCAACTATCCAGTAGAATTGATGTTACTCAACCTCAACTACCAAAAACATGGACAATACCAGTGGAAGATCAAAATCATGATATTCCACCTAAAAAAATAGTAGAGGAAATATTCAAAAAATATGGTAAAAGCTATAAAGAATCTGTAGATGCACCAATCATATTAGCAAATGCAAGATATCAAGAAATAGCCGAACTATGTCCTCAAGCATTTAAACCATTTGTCCAATTCTTAGAAAATTTGTAACTTAGGAGAAATAAGATTATGATCCCCGGAGAAATTATTACCCCCACTGGTGAAATAGAATTAAATGCAAATCGTCCAACTACTAAATTAATAGTAGCAAATACAGGAGATAGACCAATTCAAATCGGTTCACATTTTCATTTTTATGAAGTTAATAGTTTTCTACATTTTGATAGAGAAAAAGCGCGAGGAATGAGATTAGATATTCCCGCAGGTACAGCAGTCAGATTTGAACCGGGAGACGAAAAAGAAATCACATTAATTCCTGTAGTTGGTAGCCGCCAAATCTACGGCTTTAATAACAAAATTGATGGAAATCTGTAAATTCTCTCCGCACCGGAAACGTGATCAAAAAAGGATAAAAATATGTCATACAAAATGAACCGCCAAGCCTACGCCGAAACCTACGGACCAACAGTAGGAGACAGAATTAGATTAGCAGACACAGAATTATTTATCGAAGTAGAAAAAGATTTCACAAATTATGGAGATGAAGTCAAATTTGGGGGCGGAAAAGTGATTAGAGATGGTATGGGACAATCTCCAATTTCTAATAGTGATGGTGCGGTAGATTTAGTGATTACTAATGCTTTAATTCTCGATTGGTGGGGTATTGTCAAAGCAGATATTGGGATTAAAAATGGTAAAATTTACAAAATTGGTAAAGCCGGAAATCCCTATATTCAAGATAATATAGATATCATTATTGGACCGGGAACGGAAGCTTTAGCTGGTGAAGGAATGATTCTGACTGCGGGAGGAATTGATACCCATATCCATTTTATCTGTCCCCAACAAATTGATGTAGCCATTGCATCAGGTATTACGACAATGATCGGTGGAGGCACAGGACCAGCTACGGGAACAAATGCCACAACTTGTACTCCAGGACCATGGAATATTTACAGAATGTTGCAAGCAGCGGACGCTTTTCCTGTTAATTTGGGATTTTTAGGAAAAGGTAATACTAGTCAACCCCAAGGACTGATAGAACAAATCGAAGCCGGGGTGATGGGGTTAAAACTCCATGAGGACTGGGGAACGAATCCTGCAACTATTGATACTTGTTTAACTGCGGCTGATGAATATGATATACAAGTAGCAATCCATACCGATACTTTAAACGAAGCTGGCTTTGTCGAAGATACAATTGCGGCTTTTAAACATCGTGCTATTCACACTTACCACACCGAGGGGGCTGGAGGAGGACACGCACCGGATATTATTAAGGTTTGCGGACAAAGTAACGTTTTACCCTCTTCTACCAACCCTACCCGTCCTTACACCGTTAATACCCTAGATGAACACTTAGATATGTTAATGGTGTGTCATCATCTTGATCCCGCTATTCCTGAAGATGTATCTTTTGCTGAGTCCCGTATCCGTAGAGAAACTATTGCTGCTGAGGATATTCTCCACGATTTAGGCGCGTTTAGTATGATTGCTTCCGATTCCCAAGCGATGGGGCGCGTTGGTGAGGTAATAATTAGAACTTGGCAAACAGCCCATAAAATGAAACTGCAACGCGGAAGCCTTGGTAATGATCGCAATGCAGACAATTTTCGAGCAAAAAGATATGTAGCTAAATACACTATTAATCCAGCAATCACCCATGGAATTTCTCAATATGTGGGGTCTGTAGAAGCGGGAAAATTAGCGGATTTATGTTTGTGGAAACCTGCTTTTTTTGGTGTCAAACCGGAAATTGTCATTAAAGGTGGTATGATTGCTTGGTCACAAATGGGCGATGCTAATGCTAGTATTCCTACACCCCAACCTGTTTATATGCGTCCCATGTTTGGCAGTTTTGCTGGTGCGAGAAATGCGACATCATTAACTTTTGTGTCTCAAGTAGCTTTAGAAAGAGAAATTCCCCAACAATTAGGATTGAAAAAGTTAGCAATTGCTGTTTCGGGAACTCGTCAATTAACTAAAAAGGATATGAAATTAAATGATGCTTTACCTCTTATGGAAGTAGATTCCGAAACATATCAAGTTCGCGCAGACGGTGAATTATTAACCTGTGAACCGGCGACAGTTTTACCTATGGCACAAAGATACTTTCTGTTTTAATTTATGACTGAACAATCTACCGATTACGATAGTCCTTGGAAAGAAATAATTGAACTATATTTCCCCAGTTTTTTAGAGTTCTTTTTTCCCTTAGCTTATGCAGAAATAGACTGGAATCGTCCCTATCAATTTTTAGATAAAGAACTACATCAGCTAGAACCAGATGCAGAAATTGGTAAACGATTGGTTGCTAAAGTTTGGTTATTGAATGGGGAAGAAGCTTGGGTATTAGTTCATCTGGAAGTACAGGGACAATACGACAGCAAATTTACCGAACGGATGTATACATATAATTACCGCTTGTTTGACCGTCATAAAAAGCGCGTAATTAGTTTGGCAGTTTTAGCCGATGAAGACCCAAATTGGCGACCATCTAGTTATAATTATCAATTAGGAGGGTGTAGAGTTAGTCTAGAGTTTCCTATTGCTAAATTATTAGATTATGAACCATCTTGGTCAAGTCTAGAAACAAGTAAAAACCCTTTTGCTATCGTTGTGATGGCACATTTAAAGAGTAAAGCGACTAAACGCAGTCCTGAAGATAGACTACAATGGAAACTAAGTTTAGTCAGAATCCTCTTAGAAAGTGGTTTGAGTCGGCAAGATATTAGACAATTATTCCGGTTTATTGATTGGATAATGGTCTTACCTGAAGAATTGGCAATTAGTTTTAAAACAGAAATCAAAAGTTACGAAGAGGCTAGAAAAATGCGCTATGTAACCAGTATTGAAAGATTAGCTAAACAAGAAGGAATTGAGGAAGGTCTGCAAGAAGGTCGTCAGTTAGGAGTCATTCAAAGTAGTCAAGATAGCGTGATTGAAGTCTTAGAAACAAGATTTGGTCAAGTACCAATAACTATTATTAATGCAGTGAATAATATCAATGATTCATCTGTTTTGAAAACACTCTTAAAAAGAGCGATTTCTATTCCTTCACTGGCTGAGTTTGAGCAATTATTACCATAGAGTTTAAATGTTGTTATTAATGCAGTAAAAACATCTGCATTAATAATAATTTTTCTAGAATTTCCGAATTTTATCACCTAGTTATCAACAAAAAATGCTTACTACCGAACTATCAAAACCCCTGGATATTATCAGCAAGCAACGGCAGTTTTTCCAAACAGGTAAAACTAAAGATGTAGCTTTTCGGATTTCTCAATTAAAAATCCTCAAACAATTAGTAATTGAGAATAAAGAGGGAATTATCCAAGCATTAAAAGCGGATTTACATAAACCAGAATTTGAAAGTTACGCTACAGAAATCGGTGTTAATAAAGAAATTGATTATGCCCTCAAACATATCAATAACTGGACAAAACCGCGAAAAGCAGCCGTTCCTCTGGACTTATTCCCCTATTCCGCTAAGATATGTCCAGAACCATTGGGAGTAGTATTAATTATTGGTCCTTGGAATTATCCCTTTCAATTAATCATATCACCTTTAGTTGGTGCGATCGCTGCGGGAAATTGTACAATCATTAAACCTTCAGAACTCGCACCCCATACTTCTGATTTAATCAGCAACCTGATTCAAAAATACTTTCCTCCTGAATATATTACCGTTATTCAAGGAGCAGTAGAAACTAGTCAACAGTTACTAGCCCAAAAATTTGATCACATCTTTTTTACTGGTGGTACAGCTATTGGTAAAATTGTCATGGAGGCTGCTGCAAAACATCTGACTCCAGTTACTTTGGAATTAGGGGGAAAAAGTCCTTGTATTGTTGATCATGACATTAATTTAGAACATACCGCTAAACGCATTACTTGGGGAAAATTTATTAACGCTGGACAAACTTGTATTGCACCTGATTATCTGTTAGTAGATAAAAAAATCAAACCAGATTTAGTCACTGCTTTACAAAAATGTCTCAAGGAATTTTATGGGGAAAATCCCGCTACCAGTCCTGATTATGCCAGAATTATTCATCAAAAACATTTTGAGAGATTAGCTAATTTACTCAAATCTGGTAAAGTTATTGTTGGTGGAGAAACTAAACCAGAAGAACTTTATATTGCTCCCACCTTATTAGAAAATGTTTCTTTAGAAGATCAGGTAATGCAAGAAGAGATTTTTGGTCCAATTTTGCCCATTATTGAATATGCAGATATTAACGAAGCCATTACTCTAATTAACTCCAGACCAAAACCCCTAGCTTTATATTTATTTTCCGAAAATAAAGACCTGCAAAAACGCATTCTACAGGAAACATCATCTGGAGGAGTATGTATTCAGGATACAATAATGCAGGTTGCTGTTTCGTCTCTACCGTTTGGGGGTGTGGGTGATAGTGGGATGGGTAGCTATCACGGTAAATCGGGTTTTGATACTTTTTCCCATTACAAAAGCGTTTTACAGAACTTCCTGCCTTGGGATATAAATTGGCGATACGCACCCTATCAAGGTAAAATATCACTTTTGAAATGGATTGTTGGCATTTAAGAGCAAATAAACCGCATTTACCCTAAAAACCATAGATTTCGGGAATTGGGGTGATAGAAAAGTCATCTGCGGTTAATTATTCGGAAAATCCTAGAGTTAAAGATAGCAATTTTGTATTTAACTTGAGGATTTTCTACCAATCCTCATCTATACTCAAAATGGCTGAATTATTTGATTTTACAGATTGGGTTTTAGCACTGCTAAAACCCCACAAATCTAGATTTTTCCTAATCTGGTAAAAATGCAAATCTCAGCCGTTACGAGTATAAATTTATTACAAGTCTCTAGGAGAGAGTACAGAATTATGCTTTAAGATTCTTCAGTTTCTTCTTCCTGGTCAGTTGGATAGACGAATTTAGAACGGCCACTTAAAATGGATTTACCGAGGGAGATAGCTTTTTGGGCTTCAACAGCAGCCTTGTGTCTCCAGGTAGCGCGGCGTTTATCTCGTTTAGATTTTGATGTTTTCTTCTTAGGAACAGCCATGACAGCGGATATTGTAATTCTTGACAACCTTCCTATTCTAAGCGATCAATTAACATCAGGCACTATCAAAAGAACTGAATAATTGAATAATTGTTAAAATCGAGTGCAAATATTTTATAAATATTTTTTAGTGTAAAAAATAACTTATGTTATAAATCACTTAAAATTATATAAACTATAAAACATAAGTTAGCTTTATAGTAAAGGTTCGTGCTTACAGCAATTTCAGGCCAACAATAGCCGATAAAGACGGGATGGTAAATTACTGGGCGATCGCCATTGGCATTAATCAGTATCAATTATTTCAACCTCTAGGTTGCGCTCAAGCGGATGCTGAGGCAATTAAAGATTATTTAGTGACACAAGCAGGTTTTCCCTCTGAAAACTGCTTATTGATGACAAACACTTCCCCCCCTATAGGAGATAAATCCTCCTATCCCACCAAGGAAAATATTCTGTCGTTACTACAAAAATTAGCGGCTACATTTTGGCAGCCGGAAGACTATTTATGGTTATTTTTTAGTGGCTATGGCGTTAACTACAAGGAACAAGACTATTTAATGCCCGTTGGTGGTGATCCTGAACAAGTTGCTGAAACGGGTATAGAAGTGCGATCGCTTATGCAAAGTCTAGAACTTACCGGCATCAAGGTCTTATTTATCTTTGATATTAACCGGGCTTTTGGGACACAAGCAGATGCACCAGTAGGCCAAGAAATTATTGAACTGGCCACCCAATTACAAATGGGGGCGATTATTTCCTGTCAACCAGAAGAATTTTCCCATGAAAGTACAGAATTAGGTCACGGTTTCTTCACAGCAGCATTATTAGAAGCTTTAGGTTCGGGGAAAGGATACGACTTGAGCGATTTAGCCAGTTATCTGGGTGATCTTACACCCAAACTCTGTCAATACCACTGGCGGCCTGTCCAAAATCCTATCACCGTTATTCCTGCTCAAAAACCAGCTATTTTGCCCATCTTGACATTAGATGAAAACTCCGCAGCCATGATTTTTCCAGAAGCCAGTTTTGCTGTCACCAGAACTGCACCCCCTCTGGAAAATAGTGACTCTATTACCATAGATCAATCTGGCTGGATAGAAAATGCCTCGGTAGCAACTACCTTAAACAAAATACCAACGGAATCAGTTTCCGAGTCAATTGTCGAAAACCACCACACCCTAGCAACTGCCCCAATCTCCCATGGGGAGAGTAGATTTATCCCCCCTATCACCACTGCCAAAGACAAAGCTTCAAAGCGGTCAGAGATGGCTTTATGGCAAGAATTTATCCTCTGGGGTGGTGGCAATATGGTGATAGTAGCTTTAATCGCTACATTTTTGCTCCGCCATCATGAAAATTTCCGGTTTGAAAATTTATCAAAAATAGTATTTAACAATACAACTAGTGCGACCCAATTGCCCCAGTTACCACCCACTACCCAAAACCGGAGTACCGCCCAAATTAGTGTGGATAGAGACTCTAAAAAACGTAATCAAGCTATTTTAGAGCTAGAAAAAATGTCTCTTGTCCCTACTCAACCAGGGGATTTAGTGACAGCGATCGCCAAAGCTGGAAAAATTAAAGCGAACACACCAATATATGTAGAAGCACAGGAAAATATTCAAGTTTGGTGTCAAATGATTTTAGAATTAGCTCAAGCACAAGCCGAACAAAGAAAATATGAAAATGCTATAGCTACGGCTCAGTTAATTACCAAAAAAGAGCCGCTTTATTCCCAAGCTGAAACTGTGATTAAAAAATGGCAAATAGAGGCCAAACAGTATGTAAGCAATAAAACTCTCTTAGATACAGCTACAGCATTAATTATTCCTGAACAAGCTTCTAGTTATAATCGTGCCATTGTAGTTGCTAAAAAAATACAGCGGGGACAACCCGGTTTTGAAATCGCCCAAACATCAATTAACCAATGGAGTGAAAATATCTTAGATCTAGCCAAAATTCGGGCTAATCAAGGAGATTTTCAAGGTGCTATTTCCACTGCTATTTTAGTGCCTACAGGTGCGATCGCTTACGAAGATGCTCAGGATGCTATCCAAAAATGGCAACTTCAAAAGAATTAGTTAAGTGGTCAATGGTCAGTTATAAAAAGTCAATCGCCCGTTACCCATTACTTATTAGCAATACTGTGAAATATCCTCGCCGCAGGTATCAGCTAGATAACACATGGCTCTAAATCGTAAACCTACTAATTCTTCATACAAGGGGTTAAGCTTACACAATGGTGGAATGTGAAACAGGGTTTTACCAAATAGCTTGATATCGCGTTCAAATGGGCATTGAGCGGGAATTAATTTACATAGACGATGAGCTAATTGGCGATCGCTTACTTGAATGCTATCTAACCAATTTCGCAAAGGACGTAAAAATCCCCAAACAGGCTTAGGTGCAACATCCTGTAAAGGAGTCACCTTAGTTTCACTAGCGTCTGTTTGATGTAGAGAAATCCAACTTGATACAAAAATCTTTTTGTTGGTATTTTTAGATACCTTCATAGTAATTATTCTCTTCTTATGAAGTTATTCACCTTACTGATGAATATACAATATGACAAGAACCGCAACCGGAAAACAGTATTATAACGGAAATTTTATCAAAGCTGAAAGATCCTATAAACTGCTTTCTAGATTTCAATCCATTTGTTAATACAACACCGAAATCGTAATTTCCAAACCAGGAGTATCCTACTTATTAAATCCTAAAGAGCGCTGACTGCTAACACTTCTTGTTTTCTGACAGAGGTGTCACCTTGAGAGTAAGTTTGAGTAAGCTTTCATTTCCACAGTTGATCCAAGGGTGAAAAAACAAAACCCCCTCTAAATAAATAGAGGAGGCAATGTTGTTAAATAATAAACCTGGCATCGAGCTATTTTGACATGGGGCTACCCCCAAACTATCGTCGCCGCAGCAGCGTTTCACCTCTGAGTTCGGGAAGGGATCAGTGTGGTTCCACCGCGCCATAGACACCAGGAAAGAATGTAGAATTTAGAATGTAGAATTTAGAATTAAAGAATAATTTTAAATTCTAACTGAGGGTGTTCATAACCCTGAAGACTGCATTTGAGAACGAGAAATAATAATAGCAATTAAGAATATAGAGGTCAAGCCCTCGGTCTGTTAGTACTCCTTTGCTACATACATTGCTGTACTTCCACATAGAGCCTATGAACGGGTGTTCTGCCCGTGACCTTACCTACTTACCGTAGTGAGAGTACTCATCTT
>Ga0315905_10003133_pt1 | contig 17122 bp, 16 predicted proteins | sample LakEriMetagenome_5_FD_203522 | JGI IMG/M metagenome (GOLD analysis project Ga0315905, IMG submission 203522) | Freshwater fungal communities from buoy surface, Lake Erie, Ohio, United States - Buoy 4 MA121 | ecosystem: Environmental > Aquatic > Freshwater > Lake | place: USA: Lake Erie, Ohio... | reverse complement strand
AGCGAAAACTTCAGGAATGGCATTAGTTCTCTCGGCCCGCTCAAACAACGAGTCACTCTCGGGAGGTAATGAGTATCCAACGACTGGCACATTCAAGTGCTCCAATAGAAAAGTCATCCAAGTGCCCTTAAAACCCGTGTGACCAGTTAATAGTATTGGCCCAGGCAACTCACGCAAGTGCTGCCCTAGTGGATTTTGCATGTTCAAACTGTAGTCTTTGCTCGATAAACTACAAGCAATGCACTACTTCTGTGGCGCGGTCAGGGATGGAATTGAGCGACAATCTAGACTCGAAGATTGATCAGTTAGTCACTGAAGCATTTTCTGAATTGCATCAGCGACAGCCATTTATACCAAGTGAAACAAATATTCCTGTCACTGGCAAGGTCTTCGGGCAAGAAGAATTAAAAGCTGCCACAAAGGCAAGTCTGGATTTTTGGTTGACCTCCGGACCGTATACGGAGCAGTTTGAATCTCGTTTCGCAAAAACCGTTGGAATGCGTCACGCATTTATGGTGAACTCTGGCTCATCCGCTAACTTGTTGGCCTTGAGTTCACTTACTAGTCCAGCTCATGGTGATCGCGCGCTGAGGCCCGGTGATGAAGTAATAACTGTAGCGGCAGGATTCCCAACGACTGTTACGCCAATCCTTCAAAATTGCCTTGTCCCGGTTTATGTAGACGTAGACCCAGAAACCTATGTGGCAATTGATGAACAAATTGAAGCAGCAGTCTCATCAAAGACCAAGGCAATTATGATGGCCCATACCCTTGGGAATCCATTCAATCTTGACTTTATTCAAGCGTTAGTAAAAAAGCATAATCTGTGGCTAATAGAGGACAGTTGTGATGGATTGGGTGGAACATATAGAAATCAAACCTTGGGAAGCTTCGGAGACCTCTCAACATTTAGCTTCTACCCGGCGCACCACATCACGACCGGCGAAGGTGGCGCAGTATTGGTTCAGAAAGTTGCACACAAGAGAATTGTCGAATCATTCCGCGACTGGGGAAGAGACTGCTGGTGCGCTCCGGGGTGTGACAGTACTTGTTTAAAACGTTACGAATGGACTTTAGGGGAACTCCCAGAAGGTTACGATCACAAATATACATACTCTCATTTGGGTTACAACCTGAAGTCTGGAGATATTCAAGCGGCTATAGGTCTTGCACAGTTAGATCGATTAGATTTGTTTATTGAGCTTCGTCGTCGCAACTGGGCCTACCTACTTAACGGTCTGAAGGATCTCGAAGAGTTCTTTGTCCTTCCAAAAGCAACTGAGCATAGCGATCCATCTTGGTTTGGGTTCGCGCTTACAGTAAAGCCTGGAACTCCAAAAACTAGAAATGTAATTGTTCAAGAGTTGAACGGGAAAAAAATTGGAACAAGGCTTCTGTTTGGGGGAAATCTCTTGCGCCAACCTGCATTTGTAGGAACACCACGAAGAGTAGTTGGCAACCTAGAAAACACAGACCGAATTATGAGAGACACTTTCTGGATTGGTGTCTGGCCTGGAATTTCTATTGAAATGCTCGACTTTATGATTTCAACTTTGCACGAAATTCTGAGACCAAACAAGTGAAGGTCATTATTCTAGCTGGTGGACTTGGGACCAGAATTGCTGAAGAAACAGAGAACAAACCAAAACCAATGGTGCTACTCGACGATAAGCCAATTATTTGGCATTTGATGGGAATTTACGCGCAACAAGGATTTTGTGACTTTGTAATAGCAACCGGCTACAAGAGTGAGGTGATTCATGATTGGGTTGCTGCACTAAAGACAGACTGGAATATACAGGCAATAGACACCGGACTGGAAACTCAGACTGCAGGCAGAATCCTACAAATTACTGAAAGATTTGATGACCCCCAGTTTATGGTTACTTACGGAGATGGCTTAGGTAATGTAAATCTGAAAAATCTTCTTAGTTGCCATAACAAATACCGCAGGACCGCTACTGTCACCTCAGTCAGGCCACCTTCTAGATTTGGGGTTATTCAAAGCAACGAAGGCTTGGTAACACATTTCGGAGAGAAGAATCAAGTCGATTCAGGGTGGATCAATGGCGGATTTTTTGTAATTCAAAAAGAATACGAAAAATACGTCCACTCTACTAGTGAATCATTTGAGGCCAACGTACTTCCTAGATTGGTTAAAGATGTCCAATTAACTACTTTTCAACACGAGGGATTCTGGCAACCGATGGATACCCTTAGAGAAAAAAATGAGTTATCACTCTTCGCCAGAAACCCTAACTCTTACTGGATGAAAGATCTTTAGTGCTTAGCCAATAAATCCATTTCTCCAAAGCAAGGTCAAGCGTCACAAAAGGTGATGGCCAGATTTCTTCACGTAGATTCTTTATCGAAGGTACATAGTTGCTAGGAACATCTCCCGGATTAGACATGCGTATACCGACGCTAGAAGCTACGTCGGAGATTTTGGCGGCTAGATCAGCCATTCTCACTGGTTCATCGCTGCCAATATTTACATCTCCTTTCGAGGGAGATTGAATGAGCTTCAGCAATATACAAATCAGATCTGTCGGATACATATATGAGCGTACTGTATTTGGGTTTCCTTTAATTTGAATCTCATGCCCGCTCATTGCGTCATTAATGAAATTACCCACGGCAAAGTGCTCGTTTAGTGTTATCAATGGTCCAGCAAATGCAAATAATCTTGGTGATTTAAAATTAATTTGGTCTAGGAAGTGGGCTTCCTTTAGTATTTCGTCAATTAGGAGTTTTGACTTTATGTACGAGTCTGAAGATGATCTCAAAACTGGGTCAGTTTCACTTCTATAAATCATGTCCATCGACTGTTTCCCATAAATCGCACCACTACTCAAATGTAAGATGAATGGCTTCTCAAATATTTTGCTCTTTACCTTCGATGCGTGGTTAGCAGCGTTTCCGGCTGCCCTAACCACCGCTTCAAAATTAGAAGAACCAGTCGATGCTCTTGTGGGTGTAGAGCCAAGAAAAACATAATCAGCAATCTGATTCATTCTAGGCTCAGACACTCCTAAATCGCATTCAATGTAATTTATTTGCTTACAAATTGGACCGAATTTATCAATTGCTTTACTTGCATCGCGCGTAACAATAGAAATTTCAAGGTTGAGGGAAAATTGCAGATTTGCATTTAGAAGACCGCCGATCAACCAACTGCCTACAAACCCAGTTCCTCCGTAAACGAGTACTTTGGCATTCTTAAATCCCCCGATAAAGGGTTGAACTTGCCGTGAAATAGTGTCCAAATCATCTTGAGGAAGTCCTGAAATACCTAGAATCATGGTTCTCTAAACAATTCCGGAGTCATTTCCAATCGAATCGCCTTCATGCGCCTATTCTATAGTGATGAGATCTTGGAGCTATCAATATGCCGACTAAATCCCTCGACATCGTGACATCTGCGCTAAATGAGGAAGAGTGTTTACCTGAGTTGATTGCTCGAATTCAAGAAGTCATGAGTTCACACCCAGAATATGAGTGGAAGGTAATCATTTGTGATAACGGTTCGGAAGACTCTACGTGGGACATCATCAGTAAGCTGGCGGTGAGTTCACCTAGGATTCTGGGTGTAAGAATGTCCAGAACGTTCACACTTGATTCAGCTTTTACAATGGGAATAGATATAGCCACGGCGGATGCTGTGATTATTATGGCTTCGGATCTGCAAGATCCACCCGAGGTCATACATGAGTTCTTGCGAAAATTCGAAGAAGGCTATGAACAAGTTGTTGCAAAAGTCGTAAGCAGGCAACATGTTCCTTTTGTCAGAAGAACTTTGTCAAAAGTGTTTTATCTGATTGCGAACAAAGCCACAAACAACATGATTCCACGGGGTGTCAGTGACTTTAGGCTTTTGAGCAAAAATGCTTACCAAGCCACACAAAAAATGCGCGAACGAAACAGATTCTTGCGTGGCTTAATTGCATGGACAGGATTTCGTACAGCAATTGTTGAGATTGATAGACCGGCTAGGTTTGCAGGTGACTCTAAGTACGTAAAGATTCCTCTTAAGAAGATTGTCAAGTGGGCACTTTCATCCATACTCTCCAATACCTCGGCTCCATTAACTCTTATTTCGGTCATGGGTTTTGTGCTAAGTGCAATATCCATCATGGCCACACTTGTCGCATCTTCTATTTGGCTAATCAGTGGTGTGCCTTTCGCAGGGTTTGGCACAATTGTTGGCGTTGTTTTGATGGGCTTTTCTCTAACAATGTTTGCGATCGGTATCATCGCCCAATACATCGCATTAATCTATGAAGAAGTTAAGGGTCGACCCTTGTATTTGATCGCAGAGCGTACTGATGAGCCAGTGTCTCCACTCGTCTGATGAAAATGGTTCCCATACTGGGTAAGAAAATGACACTCAAGTTTGTAGCCGTTTCTGCAGTCAACTTCCTTGTTGGGTACATAATTTTTTCGCTGGTTTGGCTCGCCCTGAAAGATTACCTGAGCTACTTACCTATAGCGACTTTAGCTACCTCATTATCTGCAGTTTGGTCCTTCCAAAGCCATAATCGAATCACGTTAGAGCGGAAATCAATAAGTAGTTTTGTTAGCATCCAATACCTTCTTTTCCAATTGATCGCATTGTTGATTAGTTCGCTATCTGTGCCATTAATAGCCGAGAATATGAAGATGAACCTGCTTTTGGTTCAGTTGTTTTGGACACTTTTTCTCTCTGTATTAGGGCTTGTGGTGCTAGTTAAGTACTCAAATTAAGGAAATTAGTGGCTACTTTGGACGATAAAAATAGCGATTGCCTGGTAATTTTTGATCTCGATGGAACACTAGTTAATAGCTCAAAGCAAATTGAGTTCTGTATGAACAAGACTCGTGAGGATTTTGGATTCAGTAAGCTTATGCCAGTCGATTATCTTCGACTTATCGGCCAACCAGTTGAATCTTTGATTTCAGATTTAACTCTATCGCAGGATAAAGTTAAAGTCATTGTCGCCCAGTTTCGATTTCTGCTGAGGGAAACGATTGTGAAGTGTGGAGTCCAATGTTTTGATAATGTTGCAGACGCCTTTCGAAGACTGGAAGGGCTCGGGGTAAAATCTGCTGTTGCAACAACAAAGCCAACAGATCTAGCTTTACTGACTATTTCTCATTCTTGCCTAAGGAATTTCGACATCCATGTCCAAGGAACCGATAACTTCGCTCCTAAGCCAAGCCCTATAGTGATTGAGAAAATACTTTTGAAACTTCAGCCCAAGTTTGCTTTAATGGTTGGAGACCGAATCGAAGACATCGAGGCAGCCGTTAAAGCGGGTATCAACTCGATAGGAATCGCAGCTGGCGCGCATAGCTTCGAGGAACTAAGAAAAGCAGGGGCTATCGCTACATTTCCAGATTTTGCTAGTTTTAGTAAAACTATTCATTCTGACCCAAAAGGTTTTAAGGAGTATTTTAAAAAATAGAGTAATGTTTGGGTACTCGTAAATGACCAGATCGGAATTATTGATGAAGGTATCAGATTATCTTGTTTCTTATCTAGTTAATCGCGGTGTGCGGAATGCATTCTCTGTAACGGGTGGCGCTGCCATGCACTTGAATGATTCTGCAGGATCAAATCCAAACTTAGAAATAACTTACATGCACAATGAACAGTCTTGCTCTATGGCCGCTGAAGGCTACGCCCGAATTGCGAAATCTCCGGCTTTGGTAATTGTTACTGCAGGACCGGGGGCAATAAATTCATTTAATGGAGTCTTTGGAGCGTTCACTGACTCAATCCCAATGTTAATAGTTGCAGGTCAGGCAAAAACAAGCACGCTCAAGTCTACTTTTGGGTTAGATGATTTAAGGCAACTAGGTGATCAAGAAGCTCCAATTCTAGCAATGGTCCAGAGTATTACTAAAGCCCAATATTTGATTACAGCAAATGATTCTGCAGAGGAAGTCCATGTCAAGATTTCGGAGGCCCTAGCGCTAACTGTTAAAGGGAGACCAGGTCCTGTTTGGATTGAAATTCCTGTAGATGTTCAAGGTATGGAGCTAAATTTTGATGAAATAGTAGAAGTAACTGCCCTTTTGGAATCCGACAACTTGGGATTGCAAAAGTTGCAGATAGATGCGCTTATGGAGGCAATCAAAAATGCAAAGAGGCCAATTTTTCTTTTTGGCTCTGGAATTCAAATCTCTAACACCGCTAAGGAAGCTATTGCTCTTGCGAGCAAGCTCCAAATTCCTGTTTTAACTGCTTGGTCACATGACACCATCGCTTCAAGCCATGACTTATTTTTCGGCAGGCCTGGAACAATCGGGACTAGACCTGGAAACATAATTATTCAATCTGCAGATCTTATTGTGATTCTTGGGTCGCGACTTAATATAAGACAAATTGGATATAACTTTGAGCAATTTGCGCCCAACGCTTTTAAAATTCAGATAGATGTCGACTACGCAGAAATCAATAAACCCTTTCCAAAAATAGATTTAGGAATACATATCGGACTATCAGATTTCTTTGCGAGCATCCATGAAGTTAGCGAGATCAAATTCAACTTAGAGCAACGTACTAGATGGTTGAACTGGTGTCGAATGGTTAATGATAATTTCTCTGTCAAGAACTCAGATTACTTGTCTTCGAAGGATTCAATAAATCCGTATCACTTAGTTCCTGGAATTATTAATTCCGCACCTTCTAATACGATATTTGCTTGTGGAGATGCAACCGCTTGTATCGTTCCATTCCAAACCGCACACATAAGAGAAGGCGTGCGGATGTTCAGTAATAGCGGTTCTGCTTCCATGGGTTATGACTTACCTGCAGCAATAGGGGCTTCGATTGCAGAGCCTTCTGCCACAGTGGTTTGCTTTGCTGGTGATGGGAGTTTAATGATGAATTTACAAGAGCTGCAAACGCTTTACGCTTCGGGAAGAAATATCATGTTAGTAATTTTGAATAATGGAGGGTATTTGTCAATAAAACAAACTCAAATTAACTTCTTTGGTCGGCTCAATGGTTCTACTGCCGAATCTGGCATCTCTTTCCCTGACTTTTACAAAGTTGCAAGTAGTTTTGGTTTAGAAACTATCGAGTTGACCCCAGAAAACTGGCAGGAAGAAGTATCAATATTTCTCAAGAAAACCAACCCGCGTGTAGTTGTTGCTAAATTGGACAGAGATCAAGAATTCATCCCACGCTTAAAAAGTAAAGTTGTCAACGGACAGATTCAAACACCACCACTGCATGACATGTATCCGCATCTAGATAGTGAAGTTCTTGCCAAGCTGATGGAATCTGCCCCTAACTAGATTCCTCTATTTTTGATTAAACTTCTTAAGTCCAAGTTTTCGGCGTAGGGGCCATCAACATCCTCAATTGTGACTGGAGCTCCTGCCTTTAACTCTGCCTTTAAAGTTAATCCGTTGAGAATTTCCCTTGTAGAAAGTTGGCCCTTCCTGAGGGGAACGGCAAGTTGAAAGTCCTGTGCAAATGTTTTGCTGTCAACTACATACCCAAGTGGGAGATCTTTTTTTACATAAACCCCTCGCACTAACGCGTCGAGATATTCAATTTCCTTAGAAGTCACAATTCTCCTGTTTTCATAACTGTTTCCACACATCTCCTTGGCTTTATGGAAATACTTGAACCACTCATCTACTTGGTGAGGTAGTGAGCAATAGTTTGAAACTGGTACGCCATCAAACTCAATATCAATATGCCTCTCCCACGTTCGGGCACCTTTTGCATAACTAATTAACATAGAGGAATGCCAGTCATGGTACTCGTGAGAGGATAAGCCAATAACATGATTCGGATATCTTGCCTTCAAATAATCGATTTGCGATAACTCTAACTCGTGGTCCTCTGAGGGATAGAGGCTTACGCAGTGATTCAACGCTAGAGGTATATTTCGATTTTCAAAAAATGAAACAAGGTCATCTAGAGATTTTTCGCTAGCTCCACCGCTTGATGCAATAACAGGTCGCTTTGTTGATGCAACAGACTCCAGGAGTGACCAATCATTAATGTCCGAGCTCGCAATCTTAATGATTGGGAAATCGAGCTCGTCACACAATGCGACTGATTTCTCATCAAAAGGTGTCGCCATTGGAATGCATCCTGCTTGTCTAATGGCAGTTGCTAAGGCTGCGTATTGATCGCGAGACATTTTCGTTGCCTCAGTTTTTTTAATGTACCTTAAATCTTGATTACCTTTAAATTCATCATGGACAAAGTTGTCCACATCCCTGAATTGGAACTTGATGGCAGCTTTGATGTTGTTGTAGCGCACAATGGTGGCAAACTGCTGAATGATTTCTTTACCGCGATCTAGATCACCCCAATGGTTATTGGCTGCTTCAAGAACGAACAAATTCTCAAATAGGTTGCGGTCTGACTGACTGATTAAACTCATTTTTCCTCCACTGTTAGCGCTAAGGGTACCTCAGGTACATTCACTTTAAATAGAAGACATTGCAGTACTTCTGCTTTCATATAATCTGGTGTTTCAATTTCTGCTCTTTGAATTACGACTCTAGCACTCACTCTTAATGCAATCTGCTCTATGGCTTCCTCTGAGAAAAAGTTCAAGTGTTCCGACTGTGTGAGGGTCTCCTCAATTCTGACAGACCTTCCACTTGATGGTCTAGTTTGATTTCTCCAAAAAAATGGGTGCGACGACCTGAATACCTTCTTAAAAAACCTAATCGTACTTTTTCGACTCGGAGTGATTCTGGGTACTCCATAGGGCACTTCGATGTAGACCTTTGAAGCTTTTGAAAGTAGCGCCCTTACCTCTAAAACTGGATCGGTGACATGTTCTAGAACATGTGCATAGATTATTAAGTCCACTTCAGGAAGATCTTTAAAGTCAGGAATGCTTTGAACACCAGAGACAGAGGGCTTACGAGAAGGATCGACCACAAACTTTTCTGATGCCAATTCAGGAATGAATTGTCCCGCATCACCTCCGACATCAGCAATTCTTAATTTTGATTCACCAATTAATGGAACTAGGAAATACTCAATTCCAGCTTTTCTCGAACGAATCCAATCCGTAGAGTCATGATTTGAGTTATAAGATTGTGAATACCATGGTTCCCAATTGTTTCTAATCCTAAAGTAAGTTTCGTTTCTGTATCCGCTATAAATCCGACCCATTTCCTGTGAATTGTACCTGTAGCTAAAAAAACCAAAATTGCATTCATTGCATTTAAGGAATTGTGAAATTCTTTTCTTAACTCCGAGATCCCTTATCCAGGGAGAGATCACTGCGGGGGCTTTCATCTCAATTCCCTTTCTACATAAAATACAAAGTCTTTGAATGCTCAATTTCTTACCTTTGCGATTCTGATAGATTCTTTGTAAATACTTATCAGCAAAGATAAAATTAGAAAGAAAAGTGGAATCAGAATAAGATCTCCTAAAATTTGAAGTGGTACCCATTCGTTGTAACTTAAGTAGAGCGGTGCGATCAGAATCATCAACACCATTTTTATCTCTTTAGCACTGGCATCAGAATTAAGTGCTAACAATGTAATGGGATAAAGAAGAATCAGTCTGTAGTCCCAGTTGGTTCCAATTAGATACGTAAACAAGAACGTTGAGCCAAATGTGATCATGATTTTCCTGCTATTTGGTGAATTTAACAACACCTCTCGAAAGATTCCCTGAACACGGCTATACTCACGGCTGGTCGTTAGCTGGATTGCAGCCCATACAAATGCAAGTGTTGCAATACCGAGAAATACTTGTGATGCTGGATTGCAAAGTAATCCTGAATTCGTTTGCGGATAACACAGCATTCTTGAGAATATTTGGCTCCCATAACTGTCAAATGGAAAATAGTCGCTAGTTTTGGATAAATGGCTCAATTGTCGCGCCGTACAGAAACCAAAAATAAACAGCCCCAAACCCAAGCACCATAAAGCGCGACGAAATTTCCCTGGGGAAAGAAACATGAAAGCGGCGGAGACTAGAGGATAAATCTTCAAGTTACTTGCAAGTATCCAAATCATTACCGAAAAATAGAAAAATCTAAGGGGTAGAAAGGCAATGAGGAGAAGAAGGAGGAAAACTATAGTTTCGATGTTCCCACGCTCAGCCAAGAAGAAAGAAGGAGGTGAACAGAATATTACAGTACTCATAACAATTCTGAATTTTTCAGAGAGACTTGTGCGCATAGACTTTGATTGCATGAGAAAGATCAATAACACAAAAGTGAAAAATAGAAGTAGAATTAAAATCACTCCTATGAATTCTGTGTGACTCTCTTTTACTTGAAAGAAAGTAGCTAATTTAAGCCATATTTTCGGGTAATTGAAATCGCGTCCCCAGGGGTCACAATTGAGATTTGAAACCTGAGTAATTCCATCGAGATAACACTCACTATTGCTGGTCAACAATCGAAGATCGCCAAAAGTTTTTTCTAGCGATATTCGAACTAATGCATCCCAATTCTGCATAATCACAAAAGGGAAACAGATTATCAAAAACGCGAGGGCTGGGAAATACTTCTTACATGCTTCCACTACCTTGGCTATCGCCCTGCCTGCAAACATAGATGTGGTCGTCCCTCCCCTTTTGATGTCGCTGTATCCAATTAAAATTACTGTTCTTGAAAGTTCTGATTTAATTTTCGCCAAGTTAGACAACTACGAATTATTCTTACCATTAAATTCATCTCACTTTTAGGTCCTCGCTGCCAATGAGATCTACCGAATTTCCGTTGTCCATAAGCAAAGGGTGGCCTAATAACAGAAAGCTTTTGAGAGCGAGCTGCAAAAAGAGTGAAGCTCTCAAAAACAAAATCACTTGGAGGATTTTTTAGAGAGATCAAGAATTCCCTTTCACAAATAGTCGGCGTACCGCCAGTATCAATCATGTTCTTACCCAGAATTGAGGACTGGATCAATCCTGCAAGTATTGTTTTAAGGTGATCTACTCTGCGCCTGTTTACTCGATTGGCCTTTACAAATGTATTTGGCGGGAATTCAAAGCTTTTCAAGTAGTTTGAAAGATCTTGTGGGTTTACCTTCAGGTTGCCTGGCATCCACGCCACCCACGGTGTCAAAACTCTTTCTGCCCCGAAAATCACCGCGCCACCAAAGCCAAGATTAGCCTCACTCGAAAAGTAAGGAAATGACTTTTCTTCTAGAAGTAAGCGTACTCTTTTATCAGTAGACCCATTATCTACAATTATAAAATTCGCAACTCTCTTACAATCCTCATCTATTAATTCAAGCAAAGAAACAAGTGAGTCGTAGTCGTCGTAAATGGGAATAAGAACACTACAATTTTTCAAGTAAGGACCTCGGACAAAAGCGAAATATATTCCGATGGAGTCCCACAGTCAAAATACTGGCCTTCGATCTTATTCGCACGTATTTTTTCTCCAGATACAAGGGCATTTTTAACTGCATACCCAATATGCGGCTCACTCATATCCATATACCTGCTCAGGTCTTTTTGAAAGACCAGAGATCCCCATGAATAATCATATTTACAATTCGGGTCTTTATCTCTAATGTCAATCACTCTTGAATTCGAATCAATGTCGACCTGTCCTAATTTACCCAATTGTTCGGGTCTAATTCTCCAGCAAGCTAAATTAACCAAAGATTCCGAGTCTAGTTCTATTCTATAGGGGGTTTCACCGTAGAAATAGGTATCAGGCATAACAAGTTGAAATTCTTCTGCAGACGAAACCTTCATCACTCTATTCACGGTTTGCGTCATGTTTTCTGAGCGCACAGGGAGAATTACTACATTATCTTTGGCAAGTCCAAGTGAATCGAGCAGGCCAACCAGTTCTGGTCTGGTTGGGATCCATATTGTTTCGCTAAATTCGATTAAATTTTCAATATGGCGTTCAATTAAGGTTAAATAATCCAAATCACAAGGCAATAAGAATTTTGGGATTCCACGCATTCTGCTTGCTAGACCTGCTGCCGGGATAATTGCGTCCAATGCACTTCCTCCTTCTGAATGAGACTTAGTCCTGGCCGAAAATCAGATGCTGGACCTTTAGAACACCTGAAATTGTACTTCTCTTTACTGGGTTCACTGATTTCTCTTTGCCAATAATTCACACATGACCATGACTGGCCCTTGTGGATTTCCCCAGGGCGCATGAGGCATTAACGACGCATCTGAGATTCTTATCCTTAGATCTCGTTTAAGTCTTCCATTCTGATCAACTATATCTTGATGAGAAATAGGAATTGATCCAAATAGGTGTACCGTTGTGACCGCCGATAGTTTCTTTTTTGGCCATACGTTAACTGCGTCCCCGTTGGTCAAAATCTTCTTAAGGATACTCGTGACTTCTTTCAATGACTTTAGGTCCTTTTTCCCCCACCAAATGAAAGGGGTAAGCCTCATTCCAACTTTGATAAGGCGCACGCGTGAATCGCCTAATGCAAAAGATCCAAAATAAGCGGCCATACGAGAGAGATCATTGCTGCTAAACCTCGAATGAACTCCCATTGAGCGTAGAGTTGCGGCCAAATAGGGATAAGTTGAGACTGAATAGCCAAACTTCAACCGTAAGTCATCTGTCCAAGCTTGCCATGATGGAAATATGTCTCCCTCGTTGATGGCGTTGGGTTGTTCGGCCACACAGCGCAACATCGGATGAAAGTTAAGTTTGAATGAGTTGCGAGTCAATCCTGATCTATTCAATATTCGAGGAGTCTCAATTGTGCCCGCCGCTAAAATTACTTCTTTTGCGCAAAATTGGTTCGACTCTTTGTCCTTGGAAGATGTATTGACAATTACTTCGTTTTCTGTCAAAACCAAGTTTGTGACACTTGAATCCGACATCACTTGCAACCCTAGCTCCCGCGCTTTACGAAGGTATGTAACTTGCATTCCTTGATGTTCGACTTCTGGGTCGTATTTTCTCCAACGGGGGATCTCTTTGTGCTGCATACCTATCCGTTTTGCCCCAAGAACTAACCCGTGGCCTGGCTCCAATCCCTCTGGGTCGAGTTGAACCGATAACTCTTCTTCAACTAATTCTTCAAGCTGACTCCAGACATCCTCACTAACTTTGAGTGAGCTCAAAATTTTTTCTCTATGGGACCCTTCTAATCTATGGTACAGGCCTGAATTTACCTCACTACCTCCCCCAAGTGTTTTTCCTTCTGCAAATAAAACGGGTTTTGACCCCCAAATGAAGTTGAGGCCACCATTCCTGAACTGCTTTTTCGTCTGCGTTAATGAGTGATGCTCGACTAGGCCTGGAGTGTATTCACCACCCTCTTCTAACAAAAGCACAGATTTTCCTTCCTGCAAACTTCTCAGAGCGGCGATGGATCCTCCTGGTCCCGAGCCGACAACAATGACATCAAAGCTGCTGCTGCTTAGTTCTGATTCGCTACTTGCTTGGGAAGAAATGTTCAAATTATCAATCGACGACAACATTATCAACTCAATATTCCCAAAAAGAAAGTTAGATACTTGAGCAACCACGGGAATCTTACAAAAAACAGAGTCCAATATTGCTTTACGTCCCAATAATCCCCCAAGTAATAAGCTTGCGAAATAAACAATTCTTGGAGCCGCAGACATTCTCGTTACAAATATTTGACATTTGCTGAGATCAATTGTCTGTGATTTTCTAAAATAAAGGCGTCCCAAAACTGAACCTTCAAGTTTCATGCCTTCCTCCCAAGCTTCCATTTTGTAGCTTTATAAATACTAGCTGAAGAGGAATTTGAACTTCTCCAAGTATCTAGGAAGGCTTCTGAAGAGGTTCTTTCATATACAAATCCGTTAGGTATCCACATTTCGTCAAAGTAACTATCATAGGGGAAAGCCCCAAAATGCCATTTGGTAAAGCTAGTAAGTTTTAACATCACCAGTATTTTTCCAATCAACTCAAAAAAACTCGCATTCAACGGAATATATCGAATGGTCAAATTCTCGTTTCTTGATATTTCTTGCAAGTGATCCAACAGGCGTCTAGGTTTTGGTGATGCTGCTGGCCATGTACCTGAAAACTCTCGCTCCCCCATAAACAAGCACAGAGCCGCAAGGTCTTCGACATGGACAAATTGAATTATTTGACTTCCCGCATTGGGTAGTGGCAAAGGCTTCCCGCTACGAATCAGAGAAAAAAATTTCGAAAATATGCCAGTCCTGCCTGCTCCAAGAATCGTTCTTGGGCGAATAATGCAAACTTTGGTTTTCGGTAACACTTTAAGAATTTCCTTCTCAGCAACAAGTTTAGAATATCCGTAATCGTCTAGGGGTGATGTTTTAGTCTCTGCCGAAATTGGCACACTTGATGGGCGTCCGTAGACACTGCTTGAGCTAACTTCGACGAGGAAGGCATCTAAATCTAGTGCTAGGTTAGCGACCTTACGTGCAGCCTCAACATTGTTCTGGGCAAAATCCAACTTTGAGTTTCCGTAGGGTAAGGAAGATGCTGCATGAATTACAAAATCAATTTTTGTAAATCGAGTTTTGTCGATATCTAATAAACTTGACTTTATGAATTCAAAATTATCTGGAGGAAAAGAATCTGGTGACCTTAAGTCAACTCCCACCACTTCGTAGCCTTTTTGCAATGCTAATCTAACAATTTCTGTACCTAGGAATCCGCTCGATCCTGTAACTAGCACTTTCGTCATGTGCACAATGTTACTGAATTATGCCTAAAGTATCGTTAGGCGCAGGGTAATCATTTGGCAATATCTGATTCGACCTATTACATCCTTGGTACAAAAACATTTCGGCATTACATGAACAAATTGTGCATATTCTGAACCGCAGCAATTCCAGACCTTGTCTCGGTATTGGAAGAAATCATCGATATAACTCAAAGGCTCTAGGCCCAAGACTAAATCAGTTCTAAGTCATTCGTCAATGTGAATATCGCCCTTAGCAATTTCAAAATTAATCTTTTGTAATAACTTTTCTATCCCTCGATGAGTAGTTTGTTGATGCCGACTAAGGCATATTTACTCAGTCGAGAACTACAGATCCACTCGGCGTCATCAAATGCACCGCAACAATCCCCGACTCACCGTCATTTACTGATGGGTCAATAAACTCAATATCTGTTCCATTTAATCCATCAAAAATCTCTGTCTTAAACCATGAGTCTGATAACTGCTCTGTGTCAGCAATCGTAATCTTCTCAATTGCAGCAACAGCCTTTCCATCTTGTGATGGGTGATCAGCGGTTAACCATTGGATAAAGAATGGAAGTTCGCGAGAATCGGTAATTTCATTAACTCCGATTTGCTTCCACTTAAGGTCTGTTCCATCTGGTCGTGTGCGGTGACCTTCGATTGCAGGGCGTCCAAACTTCTCTTCAACCTTTGAAATATCTTCTGTTGCAAAAACCCAGGTAAGCCAGCCGCCACCTTCTTGTGCTTTCTTACTTACAGCTTTACCCCAAGGAGTTTGCTCTGTTGCTGGATGATCTAGTGGACAGACAACTTCGATGTATTGACCGTTTTGAAGAGGCATTGTGAAGTTGCGAGTGCCAAAGCGTGGGTGGACACCACCATCTACGAAGGTGCTGCCAAGGCGTGAGCCCAGGCGTTGAACTGTGTCGGCTAGTTGATCATGGGAAGTTACATATGAGACATGGTCTAAGCGCATGGGGAAATCTTGCCCTATGAATGGGGGTGCTCATTACCATCTGGCCGCCTGCGGCGGCCTCTGTTTTATGCGTGAAAAAGAGGCCGAAATCTGCTTTTGCAGACTATCTAGCCAACACACACATCAACGCCTCCACCGTCAGCAAGGGTGCTGCGTTATGGCTCAGGTTGGTCCTGGCATCCATGATGGCGTTGATCTTTTTGATGGTTGCTTGTGGCTTTGTCTTGGCAGCCGTTGCTCTAATTTCTTCTTCTAGCTCTTTATTGATCAGGGCGTCTGGGCTACCTGCCTGAACCATCATGACATCTCTGTAAAACGTAGCGATATCAAGCAGGGCTGCATCTAAACCATCACGGATCATTCGGGTTTGACGAGTTTTTTGTTCTTTCTCTAAATCCTTAATCGCTTTACTACCACCAGTTGCCATGCCACGTCCTGTGGCACCTTTGCCATAGGCCAACGAAAGATCATCTACCTCTTTCTCATTTCTTTGCTCTGCAGCGTTAGTTGCTTGTTCTGTTGCCAGATCAACAAGTGTTTGTGCTGCAGCAAAGGCAGAAGAAATGCCTTGCAAGGTAAGGGGGAGTTTCATGATTGTGTTTCTGGCGTTGCGCACAGATTCGTTATTAGCCAAGTAGCGAGCGCGACCAATGTGACCTTGGCTTACTCTTGCTGCAAAATCTGCCATGACAGGTGAGATGCCATCTCGGGTTTGTAGAACACGTGCAACAGCTGTGTTAGATGGTGTGACAAGTTGCAGGTGGCGACAGCGTGATCTAATTGTTGGTAACACATCATGCAAGGTTGGGGCACAGAGCAACCAGACAGTTCTGTTGCCTGGCTCTTCAATTGCTTTAAGCAGAGCGTTTGCTGCAGACTCTGTGAGTCTGTCAGCATCTTCCATAACAACTACGCGCCAACCACCCATGGATGGTGCCCAGGCAACACGTGTTAACAATTCTCTTACTTCATCAATCTTTATTGACAATCCTTCTGTGACAATTACTTCAACATCTGGGTGTGATCCATTAGAAGCTGATTTACATTCATTGCATGTGCCACAACCATCTTTAGAACACACGAGTGCTTGAGCAAATGCGATTGCAGCAGATGATCGTCCTGAGCCTGGAGGGCCCGTAAAGACCCAGGCATGGGTCATCTCCTGTGATTCTTCGCCTGATCGTGTGGCAGCTACAGCCTTTTGCAGGATCTCAACAACGTGTTCTTGACCAACAAGATCTGTATAGACGCTCACTTTTTCTTAACTGTCTTCTTCTTTGGGGCTGCCTTTTTAACAGCCTTACCTGCTGCCCTTATTGGGCGCAGCAGTAGATTGCCTTTGTCTTCTACTGCGTTGCGCTTAAGTGCAGGGATTTCACTAACTCTAGAGATTATGGCCGCGTGGGTGTCCTCTATGGATTGATTGCCATCGATGATGACATAACGCTCTGGATCAAGGGCTGCTAACTGCAAGAACTCTTGACGTACTCGCTCATGAAAATCAATTGGTTGTGATTCAAGGCGATCTTT
>Ga0315905_10003130_pt1 | contig 17129 bp, 18 predicted proteins | sample LakEriMetagenome_5_FD_203522 | JGI IMG/M metagenome (GOLD analysis project Ga0315905, IMG submission 203522) | Freshwater fungal communities from buoy surface, Lake Erie, Ohio, United States - Buoy 4 MA121 | ecosystem: Environmental > Aquatic > Freshwater > Lake | place: USA: Lake Erie, Ohio... | reverse complement strand
GAGATAGGGACAATGACCATTTGTCTGGAAAATGATCATTGGCGTGTCAAAACGGAAGGCAGGCGAAGAAACAGGCTGGAAGCCTGTTTGCCGGGACAGGCGAGGACGCCTGTCTTCCTATGGTGGCAAACGAAGAAACAGGCTGGAAGCCTGTTTGCCGAGACAGGCGGGGACGCCTGTCTTCCCAGGGTGATCATTATCTTTTCCACCGAACCGGTTCATTCCACCACCAGCGCCGCGGCTTTTTGTGCGTCGAGTTCGATGCACTGCCAGGGCAGCCCGTGTGCGTTGAGGTCGGCCATGAAGCTGTCGGGATCGTATTGTTCCATGTTCCAAACCCCCGGTTTGCGCCATTTGCCCTCGAGCATTTGCTTGGCTCCGATCATCGCGGGCACTCCAGTGGTGTAGGAAATCGCCTGCGAACCGACCTCGGCGAAGCACTGTTCGTGGTCGCAGATGTTGTAAATGTAGATCGACTTGGCCACGCCGTCCTTGATTCCTGTTAGGATGTTGCCGATGCAGGTTTTTCCTTTGGTCGTCAACCCGAGGTCGCCGGGGTTGGGAAGCACCGCCTTGAGGAACTGCAGCGGGATGATGTCGATGCCCTGGTATTTCACCGGGTCGATGCGGGTCATGCCGACATTTTGCAAAACTTCCAGGTGTTTCAGGTAGTTCGGGGAAAACGACATCCAGAATTGCGCGCGGCGGATCGTCGGGATGTGCTTCACCAGCGATTCCAGTTCCTCGTGATACATCCGGTATATTTCAAATGTGCCCACGCCATCGGGGCAGGTGAACGATTGATGTTTCGACATCGGCGCCGTTTCGACGAATCCGCCGTCTTCGAAGTGACGGCACGCGGCCGTGACCTCGCGGATGTTGATTTCCGGATTGAAATTGGTGGCAAATGCGTGGCCGTGGTTGCCGCCGTTGACATCGACGATGTCCAGCGTGTGGATTTCATCGAAATGGTGTTTCAAGGCCCATGCCGTGAACACATTGGTGACGCCGGGATCGAACCCGGAGCCGAGCAGCGCCGACAGCCCGGCGTTGGTGAAACGCTCTTGGTAGGCCCATTGCCACGAATACTCGAACTTGGCGACATCGGGTGGTTCGTAATTCGCGGTATCGAGATAATCGACACCCGCGGCCAGGCAGGCATCCATCAGCGGAAGGTCCTGGTAGGGCAGGGCGACGTTCAGCACCAGGTCGGGTTTGATTTCCTGCAAATACGCCGTGGTCGCGGCCACGTTGTCGGCATCGATCGCCGCCGTGTGGATGACCACCCCGCAGCGCGTTTTCACCGATGCGGCGATGGCATCGCACTTCGCGACCGTCCGCGAGGCCAGGGTGATTTTGGTGAAAACCGCCGGGACCTGGGCGCATTTGTGGGCGACCACGCTGCCGACTCCGCCGGCACCGATGATGAGAACATGTGACATGCCGGAGTGATATGGGGCGGCGTGGGAATTTTCAAGTGCCAAGTTTCCACGGTTTTGTTGCAGAGCGGTGCGGATTCGCTCCACGGGAAATCGGACGATTTTTTCAAATTGTACTGACAAATCGGGGCGTCTCTGGTGTTACCTGAGTGCGGGGTGATACCCCGGCAAGTATCCAAAACACAACATATGAAAATCAACTCCAGACAAAATGGAATCGGAAAGCGCTCAAGTGGATTCACCCTGCTTGAGATGGTTATCGTGCTTGGCATCATCGGGCTGATCATCGGCGGAGCGATCAGCGTGATGAAAGGCGTCGGCGAGGGAGCTGCGATCCAGCGGGTTCGCGGGGACTTCAGTGCTCTCGGCAGCGCCTTGAAAATGTATAAAATCAACAACGGTTTTTACCCGTCGCAGGCCCAGGGCTTGAAAGCCTTGGTGACCCGTCCGGGCGGTGCTCCCATTCCCAAGTCGTGGACCGCTTTGGCTGACAAGGTTCCGATGGATCCATGGCAAAACGAGTACATGTACAAATTCCCCGGCAGCAAGGTCGCGACCGAATGCGAACTGATCACCAAGGGCAAGGACGGTCAGCTCGGCACCGACGACGACATGTCCAGTCAGGACTAGTCTTACCCTATTTCTCATGAGCCCCGTTCCCGCAATCCGCAAAACCCGCAATCATGCGCGAGGTTTCACATTGCTGGAACTGGTGTTCGTGATGGTGGTGATCGCGCTGGTCACGGGAGGGGCGATAGGCATGTTCGTGATCAGTTCATCGGAGCGGCAACTGAAAACAGTCGCGGCGGACATGGAGTTGTTCAGCAAGAGGGCGCGCACCCTTGCACTGGTGCAACAAATCCCCTATGCGATCACCTTTTCCGAGCAAACCATGCGCCTGGGACCTTTGGTGGAAGCGGGGTATTCCGAAGACCAACTGAAAGCGCGGCTTCAGCTCGAGAAGGATCGGGGAACGGGAGGCACCACGCCGAAGTTCACCCCGGTGCGCGAGACCAAGACATTTTCCGATTATGATATATCGGTCAAACGCTGGGGCGGAGTGAACTGGTATCCCACCAAGCGGGCCGACCCGCAGGTTTGGCGCTTTGATCCGAATGGCATCTGCGAACCGGTCTCGGTGCGGCTGGAGTACAAATCCGGCTGGGTGGAAATGGACTTCCATCCCTTGTCGGGCGGGGTCCGCGAACAGCGAATGGAGGCGCGAAAATGAGAACGAACACACCAAAAACAGCCCGGAAGGCAAAGGGCTTCCTGTTGCTTGAGGTGGTTCTGGCCCTCGGGGTTTTTTCCCTTGCCGCAGTCGGGTTCACAATGGCTCTGCATAAAGCAGCTGACGCGGCGGACATGACCGCGCGGGAGATCCAGGTCACCCGGATCCTGGAAAGCGCGCTTGACGAGGCCATATCAGTTCCGGTGCTCGAGGAGGGCGAGGCCACCGTGGATATTGATGAGCGCAGCATGCAAGTGCTCACCCGTTATGAAAAAATGGAGGAGATGGAAAACCAGGACGGCCAGCTTCTTCAGGAAATGTGGCGCATTACCGTGACGGCGAGTTATGTGGAAGGCGGAAACCGGCTTGAGCGCAGTGCCATCACCTGGAGATACGGGAGGTTGTACCAGCCATGATCGTATGCGCAAAACAACGACGCGGCTCGCGCGGTTTCACGCTCATTGAAGTGGTGATCGCGATGGGCATGCTGGCTGCCTTGATCATCCTTTGCTCGCGGCTGGCCGTGGCCAACATCCAGCTGGCCAATGGCATTACCTCAAAGCAGACGGAAAACAACCTGCGGGAAAGTTTTTTCGACATGATGAAATTGCAGCTTTCCTCGCTGCCGGGGAATACCCGAATGCAACTGCAGACCACCAAGGGAACCAAGCCGTACGAATACACGCTCACTTTGCAAAACGTGCCCCTCGCTTTTACCTGGGGCGGCGTGGAAAAGGTCGCCAAGGCCATCGAAATTTCCGGTGTCAAACGCCGCGACGGTTTTCTCAACGTGGTGATGCGCTATTATGAAAACGAAATTCTTTCCGATGCCGAAAACATCGCCAAAGCAAAAAAGGAGGAGCCATTTGCCGAAGTGGTGCTGATGGAAGATCTGCGCTTCATGGAATGGCAGGCGCTCGATGGTCGGACCATGCAATGGCAGAACGACTGGGATTTGCAGGGTCGCCTGCCGCTGCAAATGGAATTGGTTGTCGCCCAAGGAGCCTATGGGGATGAAATCCGCCAGGTGTTCTGGATTGTGCCCAAAGTCAGCCCGCAGACAGTGGTGCGTTCCCTCGGTCAGGGCCAACAGCAGGGGGGCGGACAGACACCAGGGGGAGGCGGAGGAGGCGTGGTGGTCCCCGGCGGGGAACTGCCGGGTGGAGGTGGTCCGGGCGGCGGCGGTGGTCCGGGTGGTCCCCCGCCGGGCAAGTGAACATGGTGAAAAAATTCCGGGAATCATGAGAACGACAGCAAAAAAACAATTCGGCCAACACCGCGGCATCGCGTTGTTGGTGGCATTGTGGTTGATCGCGGTGATTTCCTTTGCCTGCCTCACGGTGGTGATGCTGCTTTCCTTCGACCTCGATGTCGCTGATTCCAAAATCAACGGCTTCCGCGCCCGGCAGGCGGCGGAGATGGGCATCGCCGTGGGGGCGAATCCGGTGGTGAAGCGCGACGACCCGATTTTGCAGGCCAGCGGCGAGGACGGCGCTTCGTTCAATGTGCAACTTCGCTCGGAAGGCGAGCGGTTCAACATCAATCATTTGTTGCTGGTCAGCAATGACAAGAACCTCCTCAAGGAGATCTTCATCCACTGGGGCATCGACGAGGATGTTGCCCAGGGGGTAGCCGATGCCTTGAAAGACTGGGTGGACAGCAATGACGAAACCGAACTCAACGGCGCGGAAAAAGAGGACTATGAAAAAATGGGTCGCATCAACCAGCCGTTCAACCGGCCGTTTTATTCAATCGATGAAATGCGGCTGGCGCGCGGCATGGAGCTGATCGAGCAGGTGAAGCCGGATTGGCGGGATTGGTTCACGGTGTGGAGTGCGGGAGGATTGGATGTCAATGAAGCCGACTCCGAAAAAATATCCATCGCCGCCGAGTGCAACATCGAGGATGCCGATGCACTGGTGGAAGTGGTTCGGGGTGCGGATGGGGTGCGCGGCACCGAGGATGACGCTCCTTTTAAGAGTCTTGGGGGTGGACAAGGAGGCCAGAGTGTGCTTGATCTGCTGCGCGTGCCTGAATTTTATGCCCCGATTGTGAACCAGCGTCTTACCGTGAACGACACCACCACCAGGATTGAAAGCATTGGCACGGCGGGGGAAACCCGGCGAAAAATCATTTTGGTCGTGCGCAACCGCACGGGCAAGCCAGCCATTTTACAGAAAACCGAGGAAATCATACCGTGAGCAACAAGGGAGACATCATCGCACTGGTGCCGGGCGCGTCCGGTTGGGAAATCTGGGAGGGGCCGCCGCCCTCCGGATTTTCGCGCAAGGAAGTGACGCAGGCGGAACGGGCTGGAGAGCTAGGCAATCCGGGTGCGGCCGACCTGGTGATGTTTTTTCCTGTCAAGGATGCCACAGTGATGCCGTTCAAGACCACCACGAGTGATGAAAGCCTTTTCGCCGAACTGGCCCAGATGCACAGCGAAAGAATGGGCATTCGTGCCGATCCCGGTGCGGGGCAGTTGATCGATGAATTCGTCATCGAAAAAGGCGAGGAAAGCGCCGTGCTCGCGACGGTCGTGTTGCGCTCGCCTGTGGAGGGTGATTTGCCGGTCCGCAGCCCGAAGGAGTTCGATTACTCTCCGCGTGCCTATTCTTTTTCCGGCGATGGCATTGCGGTTTGGAAGGAATTTTCCCACTGGGTATTCGCTTTCTATCAGGATGGAAAAATGCTGTATGCCCAGTCGACATCGAACGATCAGGAGCACCCGGATGAGGCCTTGCTGCGCGACATCAAATTGGCGATCGTGCAGTTGTCCTTTCAGGGGATTTCGTTTTCGCCGAAGGATGTCAGGGTCTGGCATCCGGCGGGCGAACTCGGTGAAGCCGGTGCCTTGGGACACGCGTTTGGCTTTCACGCTTCCGTCGGTCGGCGCCCCGACCCGGTGATGTCGAAAGTGCCGAGCAAACTGCTGCCGGCGGATGTGCATGCGGAGCGGCGCGCCGCGGCCAAACGCCGGCAAATCACCGGCGCGCTGGCCATAGCGGCCGCGCTGGTTTTGGGATTTCTTGGCTGGGGTGGCTGGACACTTTGGAGGGATATCCGGGCGACCAACGAATTGACTGCCGAGGCCGCGAAGGTGCAGCCCGAGGCGGATGCTTTCAATGCGCACAAGAGCCGATGGGCGGAACTCGGACCGCTCGTCGATGAGGAACAGTGGCCGGTGGAAACGCTTTTCCGCATCACCCGCTGCATCGCCCCGGGCAGCCGGGTGCGCCTGCGCGAGGCGCAAATCAGCAACAACGAACTCCGCATCAAGGGCCAATGCGATCAGGCACCGCCCATCGGCGCGCTGAGCCTGGCCATCAACAAAAGCGACCAGTTGAGACGGTTCAAATTCAATGCGGCACCGCCCAGCAATACGGCCAAGGGTTGGGAATTCGCGATCGAGGGAACCGTGCCTCAGGAACAACAATAAGAATATCGCTGCGAAAATGTTAAAGATCGACAAACAGACTGAGCACGTGGCGGTTTTACTTTTTTGGGCAGCAGTGCCCGCCAATCCTTGACCCGATGTCCGAACGAGAACGTAAATTATTGCTATTTTTTGGTGCCGCCGGGGTCATCCTCCTTTGCTTTTGGGGCTACAAAAGTTACACGGGCAAGCGCATGGAGATTGAAATGAAACGGCAGCAGGCCCAGCAAACCCTGGATCAGGCGAAGTTGTTCATGAAATCGCGCGATGCCGTGGCCGATGAAATCGAATGGCTGGCCAAACACGAACCGCAGCCCGAAGCCGGTGAACAGGTTCCGTCGAAACTTCAGGCGCTTGCCGCCGCAGAAGGAACCCGTGCGGGACTGACGATGAAAAAGCAGGACATACTGGCTGCCACGCAGAAAGAAGGTCAGGAAAACATGCGCTATCGCCGCGCCCAGGTGAAATTCACGGTTACGGGAGATGAAAAGAAAATCTATGCATGGTTCGATCGCATGCACTCTCCTGATGACTTCCGCGTGATATCGGAATTGGCTTTCGTCACCAACCGGGAAGATGACTCGCTGATCGATTGCGTGGTCACCTTTGACCAGTGGTATGTCCCTTTGCCCCCGGAAATTTGATCAACGAACCCAGCACACCATGAAAACGTCCTTTTTATCCCTGCTCATGCTCATGCCCTTGCCTCTGCTGGCGAGCGCCCCCAAGAAACCCGTGCAAAACAAGTATGCCGCGCTGTGGGTGAGTTCTCCGTTCACAACACCGGCCCCTCCGCCCCCGACCGTGGAGGCTCCCAAGGAAGATCCTCTGGCCGAGTGGTCACTGGGTGGCGTCACCAAATTTCCCGAAGGATATTTCGTGATCCTGCTCAACAAGAAAAAACCCGAGGAAAAGGTCACCATCCAACCCGGCATGCAGTCGGAATTCAAGGTTCTGGAAGTGGTTGATGGCGGCATGGACTATACCGCCACCACAGTGAAGCTCCAGCATGGCAGTTCGCAGGGAGTGGTTTCTTTTGATAAAAAACTGCTCGTCGTCAAAGCAGCTCCCGCCGCGCAGGCAGCCAAACCGCAGGTCGGTGTGCCGCAGTTTCCCAACAACAACCCGCAGGCTCCCCAAGGCGGCCATAGCGAGCACCAACCGCGCCAGCGCACCATCACACCTCCCCAGCCCAATCAGGCGGGATCCTCTGGCGGGCAGCAGGGGTCTTCAAACGGACGCCAATACAACGGTCCGAGAATCCGCTAATCCATTTTTGAATTCATCTTATGTCGAAACGCATCATTTATTACGCAGGGCTCGTCTCACTATTGCTCGCCTGGGTTCTGGCCCAGACTCCGGAGGAACAGGCCGCCGCTCAACCTGCTGCGGCGGAGCAGGTGATCCCGGCCCCGCCAGTGACTCAACCGGGGGCCGTGGCTCCTCCCGCAGTCCCGCTGCCGCCGACCCCACCGATTCCGGGCAATCCGTCCAAGCCGCCCACAACTCCCAAACCCGTGCCCAACAAGGCCGCGAGTCCGGAGGCCAATGGCATCACGGCGGAGGGCAAACTGCCGACCATTCCGGCGGGACAGAACAACAAAGCCGTCAAGGCACCACAGCCGGCGGACATCTGTGACTTCGCATTCAATTTCCCCAAGCTCAATGCCGAGGGACTGGGTTTTGTCTATCGACAACTGACGGGGCGTCGGGTGGTCATGACCGCCGATGTCAAGGACCTGGAAATCTACTTCGTGCAACCGCCTCCGATCACCTACGGAGAGGCGACCGATTTGTTAAAAGCCGCCTGCCTGATGCACGGGTTTGTTTTCGCTCCGGGCGGTGAGGGCTGGGACAAACTGACCACCGCGACGCAGGGTCCCAAACCGGGCACGGGAGACATTCCGCTGGTAACCAGTCCGTTGGGCCTGCCTGAGGGTGACGAGGTGGTTCGCTATGTGATGACCCTGAAGTACATGAAGCCCGATGAGGTTTCGCGCGTATTTCAAACCGTGGTGACCCAGTTCAATACCTTCGGATCGGTGGTCGCCGTACCGAACGCCTCGGCATTGATCATCACCGAGAACACGTCGTTGATCCGCTCGCTGATTGAACTTCAGGCGAAAATCGATGTGCCATCGTCCGATATTCAAACCAAATTCATCAAGGTCCAATTCGGCGATGTGGAGGAACTCTCGGCGACGTTGAATGAGATTTTCACCCAGCAGTCTTCGACGCAAGCCACCGCGGGAGTGCAGCGGGTGGGGCAAGCGCCTGTGGCCAACATCGCTGGCCAATTGCAGAATGCCGTCGCGCAAGGTGGCGGCGCCAGTTCCAGTGGAGCCGGCGAGGCGCCACCGGTGCAAATCGTGCCCGATCTGCGCACCAACCGGATTTTCGTCATGGCCCGTCCCATCGATCTGGTATTCATCGAAACCTTGATCAAGGAATTCGATTCTCCTTCCGACCAACGAAATTTCCTGCGCAGGAAACTGAAGTTCCTCGCCGTGGGCGATTTTCTCGATGTGGCGAGCGATGCGCTCAACCGCGCCTTCGGCGGTTCAGCGGGGAATTCCGCCGGTGGCGGCGCAGCCGGTGGTGCCGCAGGCGGACGGGCTCCCACAAGCACATCCAGCGCAGGACGTTCGTCTTCGAGCCGGTCATCAGGCAGTTCCAGCAGCCAGTTTGGCGGACAGTCGGGAACCCAGAGCGGCAGCCAGTTTGGCGGTGGTGGCAGCTCGGTCGGCGGCATCGGTTCGTCCGGCGGGCTGAGCGATCCGCAAACCAACACCAAACCGGTTTCGGTGCTGGTGGGTAGAACACTGCTGGTAGCCGACAACATCACCAACTCGATTGTGGTGCAAGGTCCTCCCGCCGGTGTTGAAATCATCAACAACCTTCTCGATGAAATCGACGTCAAGGCCGACCAAGTGATGATCTCCACGGTCTTCGGACAGTTGACCTTGGGCGACGATTTGGAATACGGCATTGATTGGTTGCGCGACCTGGATAAAACGATAGGCAAACCCGGTAAAAAAGGCATTGGAGGCACAGTGGGTGCGATTCTCCCCGATGTTACCGATTTCGCAAGCAGTGCCAACAAAGGTCTGGGTGTCTACGGGACTATTGGTGATCAGGTGTCCCTTTACATCACCGCTCTGCAAGAGACGGGCAATTTCAACGTGATTTCCCGTCCGACGATTTTCACTGCGAACAACCAGAAAGGCACGATTTCCAGCGGCACGCAGATTGCTGTGCCGTCTAACAGTTTTTCCAACGGTAATGTTGGCGGCCAGAGCACCAACATTGAATACCGCGATGTCGTATTGTCCCTGGAGGTCATTCCGCTGGTCAACTCCGCCGACGAGGTGACTTTGCAAATCTCTCTTGTCAGCCAGGGCGTGGGAGAAAACCGCACCATTGGTGCCGGTGCCAATGCCTATGATGTTCCCGACATCATCAGTCGTGAGTTGTTGACCACGGTGACCGTGCCGAACAATCAAACCGTGGTGCTCGGCGGCTTGATCACCGAGGAAAACACCAAAAGCATTTCTGGGGTGCCGATCTTGTGCCAAATTCCCGGCATTGGAAAGTTGTTCTCCACCACCAAGGATTCGAAAAGCCGCAATGAACTGCTGATTTTCATCCGCCCCAACATCATTCGCGACAGCCGCACGCTTGACCAGGCCAACTTTGACATGGACAGCCGCTACAAGATCGCGCCCGACGTTCGTGCGTTCGATGCCCCGCAGCCCAGCGTGCTGCCGATCAAGCCGGTGGAAGTGATCGAGGACGGCAAGGGTGTGGTTCCTGAAAAATCCGCTCCCGCACCCCGCAAGACTTCCAAAAAAGTCTCACTGGGGGCGCCCGACATCGACTACAATGCCGCGCCCAAGGCCAAGCCGGTGAATACCTGGAAGTGGTTCGGCAATTGAGGCCCGCAGACTTCGGGGAACCGGGAATTCCCCGCAGGATTGATCTTTGCCATTGTTTTTCAGGTGCGCGGGAATTAGGGTTTTGCTTGGAAAAAGAAAATGTCCGAATTCGCCGTTGATATCCGTGATTTGGTGAAGGATTTCCCATCCCCTTTGCGGGGGGTGAAGGCATTTCGCGCGGTTGACGGCGTTTCGATCCGGATCCGCCCGGGCGAGGTTTATGGATTGATCGGCCCTAACGGATCGGGGAAATCAACCACGATGAAGGCACTGCTCGGCTTGCTGGCTCCCACAGCGGGAAGTTGTGCGATCTTCGGCAAGGATTCCATGAAGGTCGATTCACGGAACGATGTTGGTTTCCTGCCCGAAAACCCGTATTTTTACAAGCACCTGACTGGCGCGGAAACCTTGCGTTTTTACGGCAGGCTTTGCAACATTCGCGGCAAAGTCCTCGAAACCCGGGTCAGCGAACTTCTGGATCTTGTCGATTTGGCCAACGCCCGCGACCGCCGACTGGGAGGTTATTCGAAAGGCATGCTGCAACGCATCGGCCTCGCCCAGGCACTCGTGCAGGAGCCGCGGTTGTTGATTCTCGATGAGCCGACCGCCGGAGTGGACCCGCTCGGATCGCGACAAATCAGGGACCTGATTCTGAAGCTGCGCGATCGGGGGATCACCGTGTTTTTGTGCTCGCATTTGCTCGAACAAGTGCAGGAGGTATGCGATCACGTCGGCATCATTTTTCAGGGTCGCATGGTCAAGGAAGGCCGGCTCGATGAATTGATCGCCGTGGAAGACCAGCAGGAGATTGTCTTGAAAAACGCCAGTCCGGAGTTGATCGCGCGCATTCAGCACATGGTCGGCCGCTCGCCCGGCACCAGCCTGGTCAGAATCGGTCCTTCGCGCACCACCTTGGAGCGCCTGTTTTTGCAAGAAACCCAGGGGGGAGGGGAATAGCACGATGGAAGAGAGGACATCCAACCGATGGTTGCAACCGCGCCGCGTGGCGGTATTGGCGATGAATACTTTCACCCAGTTGGTGCGGATGAAGGTGTTTTATTTCCTGATGGTTTTCGCCTTCATCGCGCTGGCTTCGCAATTTTTCGATCTGCCGCAATACAATGGTCCCGAAGCCGTGGGCACAGGTGAACTGCAGTTGCTGAAGGGCTGGTGCATTGGGGTGATGAAGTTGTATTCGATCGTTTTTGCCATCACCGCAACCGCCTTGCTTCTTCCGAAAGATGTTGAGGATCGGACTCTGTATACGATCCTCGCGAAACCGGTGCCGCGGATCGACTACCTTGTCGGCAAACTCGCCGGCGTGCTGTTGCTGATTTTGGTCTCGCTGCTGTTCATGGATGGAATCATGTCGCTGCTGCTGGAAGTGCGGACTCGCCATGTGATGGCGACCCAAATGGAATTTGCGGTGTCGAGGGGATGGTCACAGGAAGCTCTGGAGTCGCTGCGCAGGGACATTGGCGCGCAAGGTCTGACCTGGTCGCTTCAGGGCGGGGTGCTCGCCGTTTTTTTGCAATCGGCCGTCATCGGTGCATCATCGCTGCTGCTCTCGACCTTTTCAACGAGCACGCTTTTCACCTCCGTAGTGTCGTTTCTGATCTATCTGGTAGGCTCATTTCAGGCGGATGCGGCGGAATTTTACCGTGCCACTTCCGAAGCGGGCACCACGAGTTTTGCCAGCCTGGCGCTGAAGCTCCTCTCGCTGGTGTTTCCGAATTACCAGCTTTTCAACGTCACCGATGTGGCGATCCAGGGTCAGGCAGTGGGTTTCCACGCCATCGGCTCGCTTGCCGGGCTGAGCTTGTTTTACGTGGTCCTCTACACCTTGCTGTCATGGATCGTTTTTTCCGACAAGGAGTTTTAATCGTCATGCGCAAAAGCCATCGAAAGCTCGTCGCGGTTTTGTTGATTCTGCTTTTGGCCGGGATCATCAAATCCCCCTGGGAACAGGCGATGACGCGGCGATTCATGGCCGACGAACTGCTGATGAAACCGCTCTACATCGAAGTTCGCGAAAAAATCGGCCAGACCGGAGCGGCCGTGGTGTTGGGAGGCTTGCGGCCGGTCGTGGCGACTTTCCTAAACCTCCGGGCATACGGGTCATTTGAGGACCGCGCCTGGGTTCGGTTGGAGGACCAATTTCAAACGCTGGTGGCGTTGCAACCGCAAACAACGTACTATTGGGATGTCGGTGCCTGGCATTTGTCCTACAACGCCGCCGTTGATTTCAGGGAGTCCGAGACCCTGCCGGCTCCGCGAAGAGAGGCGTTGTACCGCGAGTATGTCCTCAAGGGACGGACGTTTTTGGAACGGGGGATCAGGAATAATCCCGATGACTGGACGCTGCTCTCCAGTCTTGGCCGTTTTTGTGGAAATCCCGACAAATTTCCGGACTACGCCAAATCCGCTGATGCCTATCAAAAAGCCTGGCAGTCCGGGAAGGCCCGACGTTACGAAGCCCGTGCATGGCTTTACAGTCTGGCCCGCGTGACAGGCAGGGAAAACGAAGCCCTGTTGCTTGCGCGCAAGTTGTATGAAACCGAACAAAACCGTGTGGCGTCTCTTCTCTGTCTTCTTTTTGCCCTCGAGTCTGCCCAGGCGGATGCGAAGCCCGCGCACGACCTGATCCACGCCATTTTCCCTTCGGAAAAGGATGCGTTGCGAATGTTGACGACATATCGGGACAATAACGCCGAACAGCTTCCCTTGACCGGAGTGGATTACGCCATCACCTTGCTGGCATCGCGGCAAAAACCGGCAGATCGATGATTTTTTTCAAATCCTCGTGTGGTTTGTCTCGACAGATGGCATGCGGTTCCTCCATTTTCCCCCGACTCACAGTAATACTTCATGCGTATCGCACTCTTCGGTGACATCCACGCCAACCTCGAAGCCCTCGAGGCCGTTCTTGCTGATGCCCGTGAACAGAATTGCACCGACTATGTCTGTATGGGCGACTTGGTTGGATACAATGCCAATCCCGCGGAGTGTCTGGAAATCGTGCGGGCGATGAACTGTCCGGTGGTCAAAGGCAATCATGATGAGGATGCCTGCGGCACGCATTCATTGGATACGATGAATCCAGTTGCCGCCAATGCCCTTCTCTGGACGAGGCAACAACTGAACGAGGAGCAATGCGACTGGCTGCGCAAACTGCGGATGGTGCGCCAAGTGGCTGATTTTACCGTGGTTCACAGCACCCTAGATCAGCCGACCAATTGGAACTACGTGACCAATCGCTTTGATGCGATGTCGAATTTCTCCTATCAATTCACGCAGGTTTGCTTTCATGGCCATACCCACGTTCCCCGGGTTTACGTCAAGGATTCCAAGGTGCAAGAGGTCACTGCCGACTCCGTAATCATCGAGCCCGGGTCGAAGTATTTCATCAATGTGGGATCAGTGGGCCAACCGCGGGACGGTGACTGGCGCTCGTGTTATGTCATTTACGACATGGCCAATCACATGGTCGTGTTCCGCCGGATCGAGTATCCGTTGGAGATCACGCAGAAAAAAATCATCGATGCAGGTCTCCCGGAGATGTTGGCTAGCCGCCTTGCCGGAGGCCGTTGATGTTTAAAAAACTTTCAGCTTGACTGTGCCAGTCGATTTGGCTACTCCATGTCCCGTAACGACTCATGAGTAATCGCAATATAGACCCCTTGCCACGTCCCACACGGTTTCAGGGTAGGATGCGTCACTATCATAAATCCTCCCGGGTGACGGACCATTCCAATTGGGATGAGTGGGTAGGGGATAAAATCAAGTCACCGATGAGGGAGAAAATTGACAAGGTTTTGCTGACCTTGGGTACTATGGCGTTCGGGGTCGCATTGCTCGGTGGGGTGCTTTTTGTTATCTTTACGGTGATGAAAAAAATTCTGCCCATGATTGCAAGATGACAAGTCATGCTTTGACAAGTTTGCAAAATCCACCTACCCTTCGCCCTCCGCATCAACAAGGCGGATTTTAACACATGGGCAAGAGCCTTTTTCAAAAAGTTTGGGATTCACACACGGTAGGGACGCTGGCCGACGGCAGGACGCAATTGTTCATTGGCACCCATTTGATTCATGAGGTGACTTCACCGCAGGCATTCGGCATGTTGCGCGATCTTGGTTTGCAGGTCAAATTCCCGCAACGCACGTTCGCCACGGTCGACCACATTGTTCCCACGATCAATCAAGACGCCCCCCAGGATCCGCTCGCGGCGGAAATGATGCAGGCGCTGCGAAAAAACTGCGACGACTTCGGAGTCACTTATTTTGATCTCAGCTCTGGCAAGCAGGGGATCGTGCATGTAGTTGGTCCCGAACAGGGAATCACCCAGCCGGGCACAACGATTGCCTGCGGGGATTCCCATACCGCCACCCACGGAGCGTTTGGCGCGATCGCTTTCGGCATCGGCACGACGCAGGTGCGCGATGTGTTGGCCACGCAAACCATGGCCTTGGAGCCCCTGAAAGTGCGGCGCATTGAGGTCAACGGCCAACTTCATCCGGGTGTTTATGCCAAGGATGTGATCCTCCATATCATCAGGCTTCTCGGTGCCAAAGGCGGAATCGGTTATGCCTACGAGTATGCGGGAGATCTCTTTGATCGCATGTCGATGGAGGAACGCATGACCGTCTGCAACATGTCGATCGAAGGAGGGGCGCGCTGCGGATATGTGAATCCCGACGCCAAGACCGTTGCCTATCTGAGCGGCAGGCCCTATGTGGACATGGACAACTTTGATGACACAGCGTCCCGCTGGCTTTCCTTTGCGTCGGATGCCGATGCCCATTACGACGACATCGTCCGCATCGATGCTGCTGAAATCGAACCCACCGTCACCTGGGGCATCTCCCCGGATCATGGTGTCGCGATATCGGAAAACATACCCGATCCCGCGAATGCCGCGACGGAGATAGAAAAGCAGTCGATCGAAGAGGCTCTGGCTTATATGAAAATCTCGGCCGGCACGCCGATCAAAGGAGTGAAAATCGATGTGGCATTTCTCGGTTCCTGCACCAACGGTCGATTGTCGGATTTCCAGGAGGCCGCGAAGTATCTGAAAGGCCGCAAAGTGGCGGCAGGCGTGCAAGCCATTGCCGTGCCCGGTTCGCAAATCGTGGCCATTCAGTGCGAAAAGGAGGGGCTCGATCAAATTTTCCGCGATGCCGGATTTGAATGGCGCGCTGCAGGCTGTTCCATGTGTCTGGCGATGAACCCGGACAAACTGGTCGGCGACCAACTCTGCGCTTCCTCATCCAACCGCAATTTCAAGGGCCGCCAGGGCAGTTCGACGGGCAGAACCGTGCTGATGTCGCCGGTGATGGTCGTCGCAGCCGCCATCGAGGGCTGCCTCGCCGATGCCCGCCAGGTTTTTGGATTGGTTCCTTGACAAACATTTTATCGACCGCCCTTTTCAAGTCAATTTTCTAACAATCGAAGCATTCAATCCATGGCACTAGAACAAATCAAACAAGTGAGCGGGCGGGGCGTGTTCGTTCCCGGCGCCGACATCGACACCGACCGCATCATTCCGGCGCGATTCATGAAATGCGTTACTTTCGATGGCCTCGGTGAGTACGCCTTTTATGATGTCCGTTTTGATCCGCAGGGAAACCCGACGACCCACCCGCTCAATGACCCCCGCTTTGCCGGTGCAGGTATCCTCATCGCGGGGTCGAACTTCGGTTGCGGGTCGTCCCGAGAACACGCGCCGCAATCCCTCAGAAAATACGGTTTCAATGCGGTCATCGCTGAATCATTTGCCGAGATTTTCAATGGCAACTGCACGACGTTGGCAATGCCCTGTGTTGTCGCTTCAGCCGCGGATGTCGCGACTCTGCGGGCCGCAGTGGAGGCGGAGCCGCAATTGACGATCACCATTAATCTGGAAACTCTGCGGGTCAGCACGTCCGCCGGTCATGACATCGCGGTCACGATGCCGGAGTCGGCGCGCGATGCGCTCACCGCTGGTCGATGGGATCCGATTCAGGAGTTGTTAGACAACAATGATCGCATCGAAGAGCGCGCGGTCGCTCTGGGATATGTTTCCCATTGAGCCCGGTATTTGCATTACCTGATATGCCATGAACCAGCGCACGTACAAGGACCGCATCATTGCTCCTTCGCTGCTTGCCGCAGATTTTGGACGCATCAGCGAGGAAACGACACGCGCGATTCGTGCCGGCGCCGACTGGATGCATCTGGATGTCATGGACGGCCACTTCGTGGATAACATTTCATTCGGTCCTGCTGTGGTGCAGGCCGTTCACGAAAGCAATGACGTTTTTTTGGATGTGCATCTGATGATTTCACGTCCGGATCATTTTTTCCCCCGGTTCGTCGCCGCCGGGGCCGATTTGATCACGGTGCATGTGGAAGCGGATCACGATGTCTCCCGCACTTTGCACAACATCCGCGCTGCAGGCTGTCTGGCTGGTCTCGCCCTCAATCCCGCCACGCCGATTGACGAGGTTTCCCCCTTTCTCGATCACATTGACCTGCTGCTTTGCATGACGGTGGTGCCGGGATTTGGCGGACAATCGTTCATGAGCGAGGTGCTGCCGAAAATCTCCCAGGCCGCGCAATGGCGTCAGGATAGGGGTCTGGCTTATCACATCGAAGTGGATGGCGGCATCAATCCGGATACTGCCGCGCTTTCGATCGCGGCAGGTGCCAATGTACTGGTCGCCGGATCTTCGGTCTTTTCTTCCGCAGACATGGCGGCGGTGATTCGCGCCATGCGCGCTTGACCCGGCATCATCTGTGAAAACCGGCTTTGACTTGTTGTGCTGTTCGAGACGGCAGTCCAATGAAGCGGCTTGCCAGACCTCTTATCCTAAAGAGGAAAATAGAAATCTCGCCAAAACGCCGCAAATGAAGTAAGCACAAGGTCATGGACGCTTCATTGCCCGTGATTTCTCCTCACCCAGCGGGTGAGACTAAAACGCCCCCTCAATACCCATCCGGATCTTGGCCGCTTGACACACCTGGTGGGCGTTTTCATGCCGCTTGGGATGATCAATCTCCCGTTACCCGCGAGGGGCAATTGATCTTCTTCTTCCAGTTCCTCCAAG
>Ga0315905_10003127_pt1 | contig 17140 bp, 9 predicted proteins | sample LakEriMetagenome_5_FD_203522 | JGI IMG/M metagenome (GOLD analysis project Ga0315905, IMG submission 203522) | Freshwater fungal communities from buoy surface, Lake Erie, Ohio, United States - Buoy 4 MA121 | ecosystem: Environmental > Aquatic > Freshwater > Lake | place: USA: Lake Erie, Ohio... | reverse complement strand
CCTGGTCGCTGATGTGCGTGCACGCTTCGGCAATCGCAGTATCCGGAACTGCAAGGAGATAGACGTCTATGTTTGCAGGCATAGTGTCCCAGCTATGATGAATTTCCCACCCCTGTGATTGGTCATTGTTGCGCGATAGATGGGCGTGGATGTGCAAGCCTGCATTGCGCATAGCACGGCTTAAATGCCAGGCTAAATTTCCGTTTCCAATAAGGGCGACTCGCATAACAGGGCGAAGATAGCATGAAGCAATTACCTTTGCCCTATGCAGTCTTCGATACAACTTGATACACCCACGCGCTGGAAGGATTACGAATTGCTTGATTGTGGCGATTTCGAAAAACTGGAGCGCTTTGGGGAATTCATCACCATTCGCCCTGAACCGCAAGCTGTTTGGCCCAAACTACTCACCGAAGGCGAGTGGAAAAGCAAAGCCCATGTTCGCTTTGTCCAGAAAACCAGCAATAGCGGAGAATGGCAGAGGCTTAAGAAAATGCCTGACCAGTGGCGCATGAAGTACACGCTCATCAACAATGAGGATATTGTGTTTCGCTTGGGCCTTACTGCATTCAAACACGTGGGAATTTTCCCCGAGCAAGCTTCGAACTGGGACTATATCGTTGAAAGTATCGGCGCCATGAAAACGCCGAAGCCGCAAGTGCTCAACTTGTTTGCCTACACCGGTGGTGCATCACTGGCGGCTGCCGCTGCAGGTGCAGAGGTCACCCACGTCGATAGTATCAAACAGGTTGTGAGTTGGAGCAATGAGAATATGCAGCTTAGCGGTCTCGAGGATATTCGCTGGATGGTAGAAGACGCCTTGAAGTTTGTGCAACGGGAGGTTCGTCGCGGTAATACCTATCATGGTATCATTCTCGATCCTCCTGCCTTCGGTCATGGACCTAAAGGGGAGAAGTGGAAGCTCGAAGAGAATATCGCGGAGATGATGCGAGGCGTGCTTCAAATTCTCGACCCGAAGGAACACTTCCTCATCCTGAACGCTTACAGTCTTGGACTATCCGCGCTGGTCATTGAAAATCTATTGAAAGAACACGCCGGTGATAAACTGGGTATTGGTGAACTGTACCTGCAAGCAAAAACGGGCGTTAAGTTGCCACTGGGTGTTTTTGGGCGATTACGAATGACGAATTAATCCATTCTCCATTCTCCATTCTCCATTCTCCATTCTTCATCCGTAATCCGTAATCCGTAATCCGTAATCCGTAATCCGTAATCATGAAAACCCTCCTAACATACGCCATTACACTTTTAGCCTTCGCATCCTGCAACACCCCCTCCTCCGAAAACCCCCGTTCCGAACGCTCCCAAATGATGATAGCCAATATGAAACTGGCCCGTGACCCGCATACGTGGTCGAAGCCCAACGAAGCTCGCGTCAAGCATCTTGAATGGAACGCTGAAGTGAATTTCGAAGAGCATACCATTAGCGCAGTTGCTCTGTATACAATAGAAAACTTAACAGGCACGGATACAATTATTTTCGACACCAAGGGATTAAGCATTACAGATGTGTTGGTGGATAACGCCCCGGTAAGTGTTACTATTTCGCCGGACAAAGCGTATATAGGCTGTGCGTTGTATGTGCCTATTCGAAAGAACTCGAAGAACGTTATGATTACGTACACCACCTCGCCCTATGCGGAAGCTTTGCTCTGGGTGGATGGTGAAAAGCCTTTTCTCTTCTCTCAGTCGCAGGCTATTCTTGCACGCACTTGGGTGCCATGCCAGGATAGTCCAGGCGTGCGCATTACGTACAACGCACGCGTGAAGGTGCCGCAGGGACTGATGGCCTTGATGAGCGCGGAAAATCCACAGTCTGTTTCTGCTGATGGAACGTACACTTTCAAAATGGATCAGCCTATTCCTGCTTATTTGATGGCGTTAGCGGTTGGTGATGTACAATTCAGGCCCATTGGTGATCGCACAGGTGTATACGCGATTCCTTCCCTCATCGACGCAGCAGCGAATGAGTTCAGCGATATGCAGGCGATGGTAGATGCGGCGGAGAAACTATACGGTCCCTACGTGTGGGGACGTTACGACTTGCTGATACTTCCTCCGGCTTTTCCTTTCGGGGGCATGGAAAATCCGAAGCTCACATTTGCTACGCCAACCATTATTGCCGGTGATAAATCACTCGTGTCGCTGGTTGCTCACGAGCTTGCGCACAGCTGGAGCGGCAACCTGGTAACGAACTCTACATGGGATGATTTCTGGCTGAACGAGGGATTCACTGTGTACTTCGAACAGCGTATCATGGAAGCGGTGTATGGGCGTGAACGCGCGGAAATGCTTGCGCAGTTGAGTCGTCAGGATCTCGATGCAACTCTTGCTGAGATTTCTGCCTCGGCACATCCTGAAGATACCCGTCTGAAACTGGCACTCGAGGGCCGCAGCCCCGACGATGGTATGACGGACATTGCATACAACAAGGGTTATTTCTTTTTACGACTGATAGAGGAAACCGCAGGTCGCGACAAGTTCGATGCATTTATCAGAAGCTATTTTGATACACACAAATTTCAAGTGATGGATACTGAGCGCTTCCTGGAATACTTGCGAGCAAACCTTGTAACACCTGAAATGGAGCAGAAGATTAACATACAGGCGTGGGTGTATGGCGAGGGTTTGCCTGCCAATGCGCCCGTGGTGCAGAGCACCGAGCTTCAAAAGGTGGATGAAATGCGCATAGCTTGGGAGAAGGGCGAAATGAAAAACAACCAACTGCCTTGGATGAGTTGGTCGTATCAGGAACGCTATCGGTTCATCAGTAATTTCTCTGAAAGCGTCAGCGCGGCGCAAATGCAAATGCTGGACGCAGATTTTGCTATCTCCTCAACCGGTAATAATGAAGTCCTTTTTGCCTGGCTGGAACAGGCCATCAAAAAGAACTATTCTGCTGCATATGACGAACTCGAAAAGTTTCTGATGAATGTAGGACGCCGGAAATTTGTTGCTCCGCTTTATGAGGCAATGGTAGCTACTAATCAGATTCCACTTGCGCAGTCAATCTACGCCAAGGCCCGTCCGGGGTATCATGCCGTTACGGTGGGTACGGTTGATGAGATGTTGAAGTAAGCGGTTAAATGGAGAAAGGTCTACACTTCTCATTCGGACACTTCAACTCAATCAAACAACTGTCATTCGCGGTACTTAGTACTTTGTAATTCGTACTTCGTACTTCGCACATCGCAGATAGCACACCGCCCTTCTAGAGAGAAATGGTGAAATAGTGAAGAGCAATATGATGTCGTGCACTACTAACCAACTTCAGCATTGCACCACATTACTACTTCACCATTTCACCATTTCACCATTTCACTACTTCGCTACTTCACATCAAAACGATCAAGCTCCATCACTTTGGTCCATGCAGCTACGAAGTCTTTCACGAATTTCTCTTTTGCATCGTCGCTGGCATACACTTCAGCAAGGGCGCGTAGCTCGGAGTGTGAACCGAAAATGAGATCAGCGCGTGTAGCAGTGTACTTCAACTCATTTGTTTTACGGTCGCGACCTTCGAAAATTTCTTTGCTTGCATCGACGGCTTTCCATTGAGTGTTCATGTCGAGCAGGTTCACGAAGTAATCATTGGTGAGCGCGTCCTTTTTTGCACTGAACATACCATGTTTCGAGTGATTGAAGTTGGCGTCGAGTGCGCGCATTCCACCTACTAAAACAGTCATTTCAGGTGCGGTCAACGTGAGCAATTGCGCTTTGTCCACCAGTAGCTCTTCCGTTGAAACGGTGTACTTCGTTTTCGTGTAATTGCGGAATCCATCGGCCATTGGCTCCAATACACCCATGGAGCTGATATCCGTTTGCGCCTGCGTTGCATCCATGCGGCCGGGTGTGAAAGGAACACTCACGGTGTAGCCGCCGTTCTTCGCAGCTTGCTCAATGGCTGCATTTCCGGCGAGTACAATCAAGTCGGCCATCGAAACTTTCTTAGCGCCCGATTTGCTATTGAAGTCGCCTTGAATTTTCTCAAGCGCTTTCAATACTTTGGTAAGTTGTGCAGGGTTGTTCACTTCCCAGTTCTTCATAGGCTCGAGTCTAATACGTGCTCCGTTCGCACCACCACGACGATCAGAGTTGCGATAGGTGGATGCAGAACCCCAAGCAGTGGATACCATTTCGCCAATCGTCAAACCTGATTTCAAAATTTCGGCTTTCAGAGCCGCCGCATCGTTGTTGTCGATAACAGCGTGATTCAACGCCGGAATCGGATCTTGCCAGATCAGCTCTTCTTTGGGTGCTTCAGGGCCCAAATAGGTTGTGCGTGGCCCCATGTCGCGGTGTGTAAGCTTGAACCAGGCGCGTGCAAATGCATCTGCAAAAGCATCCGGATTTTCCAAAAAGCGACGCGATACTTTTTCGTAGGCGGGATCAAAACGCAAGGCAAGATCTGTGGTGAGCATAGTAGGCTTATGCTTCTTCTTAGGGTCGAATGCATCTGGCACCATCGCTTCTGCATTCTTAGCTACCCACTGATTAGCTCCTGCCGGACTCTTCGTCAATTCCCATTCGTATTTGAACAGGAAGTTGAAGTAGTCATAACCCCATTGTGCCGGGGTGGATGTCCAGGTTACTTCCAATCCGCTGGTGATAGCATCGGTTCCTTTACCGCTTTTGTAGTTGCTCTTCCAACCGAATCCTTGCTCTTCAATATCTGCAGCTTCGGGCTCTGCACCCACGTTTGAAGCCGGTCCGGCTCCGTGTGTTTTTCCGAAAGTGTGACCGCCTGCAATAAGTGCCACGGTCTCTTCATCATTCATTCCCATGCGACCAAACGTCTCGCGGATATCTTTCGCTGATGCAACAGGATCCGGATTTCCATTCGGTCCTTCGGGATTTACATAGATGAGTCCCATCTGAACGGCAGCCAACGGATTTTCCAGTTTACGACCGTCTGCATAGCGCTCGTCGGCTAACCATTTCTTCTCCGGGCCCCAGTAAACGTGGTTTTCTGGCTCCCACACGTCTACGCGTCCGCCACCAAAACCAAAGGTGTTGAAGCCCATGGATTCGAGTGCAACATTACCGGCCAGAATCATCAAATCGGCCCAGGAAATTTTGTTGCCATATTTCTGCTTGATGGGCCACAACAATCTGCGCGCTTTATCCAAGTTGGCATTATCCGGCCAGCTGTTTTGTGGTGCAAAACGTTCCATACCCGAACGTGTGCCTCCGCGGCCATCTCCCGTGCGATACGTTCCCGCGCTGTGCCATGCCATACGCACGAAAAGTGGTCCGTAATTACCGAAATCTGCCGGCCACCAATCTTGCGACTGTGTCATCACTGATGTCAGGTCTTTCTTGATAGCCGCATAGTCAAGGCTATTGAATGCGGCCTTGTAGCTGTAGGTCGGTCCCATAGGATCGGATAGAGACGAATTCTGACGCAGAATGTCAAGGTTCAATCGGTTAGGCCACCAGTCTTCGTTGTCTTGTCCGGAGCTTGAAACAGCCGCAGGTGTTACAAGAGAAGAATGGAAGGGGCATTGTTCAATGCTTCCCATGTGAGGCTGAGCATTCGCTGCTTGTGCCATAACAATGGAGGTTAAGATGAATAGCTTTTTCATTGTTGAAATGTCTTAGGGTTGTATGTCTTAGAACATGATCAAAACTAGTTTGTTCGGTGACATTGATAAAAACTATAAATTTGATATTCATATTGATACTGTCTATGAACATTCAACAAATGGAATATGTCATTGCGTTGGCTGAGACTCGTCATTTTGATGGCGCTGCGGCTCGATGCTTTGTCACGCAGTCAACACTGAGCACCATGATTGCAAAGTTTGAAACCGAACTGGGCATTACGCTATTCGACCGAAAACAAAAACCACTGGGCATTACTACTGCCGGATTACCGGTAATTGAGCACATGCGCGTTATACTCAAGGAGATTCATCAATTGCATGAGATTTCAAAGGAACTGAAGGGTGAGGTGAAAGGCGAGTTGAAAATGGCGGTTATCCCTACCATAGCTCCGTTCCTTTTGCCGCTTTTCCTTCAGGGTTTTGCGCAAGAATTCCCTTTGCTAAAGATTCGTGTGCGTGAGTTGACAACAGCTGAAATCATGCGTCAGTTGAAATCGCGTGACTTGGATATTGGAATTGTATCGACGCCTTTGCATGATAACGAACTTCTTGAGTTCAAGTTATACGATGAGCCGTTTGTCTTTTATGATGCCGGCTTGAAACAACCCAAGAACGTTGCTGCGGAGAAATTGGATATGCGCAACATCGTTCTGCTGGAGGAAGGCCATTGCATGCGCGCCCAGGTAGTGCAATTTTGCGATGTGAAGAGAAAGCCTCTGGGCAATCGATTGAATTTCGAGTTTAAAGCAGGTTCGATTGACAGTTTGTTGCGATTTGTCAAGGCCAACAAGGCGTCAACTCTGCTCCCGTATCTGGCAACCAACGATATGCCTATTCGCGATTTAAATCGCGTGAGCCGATTCTCGGGGCAGGAGCCTTACCGAAGTATTGGAATAGTTGTTCATCGACACTTCGTCAAAAAACAAGTACTCGAGTTACTGCAGCAGGAAATTGTCGCTGTGGTTTCGAAGGTGATGCCCAAACGACGGTTTAAAGGGGAGGGACTTGATCCTCTAGGGAAGTGAAATAGTGAAATGGTGAAAGGTGAAATAGCGAAATAGTAAATTGGGGATAGTTACGCAATCACCCTTTCACTATTTCGCTATTTCACCTTTCACTATTTCACCTTGAAACTATCTACTAATCACCACACTCTGCGCCTCACTCACCTCATCACTCACAATCCTCAGTGTGTAGGTTCCCTCTGCGAGGTGTGAGGTTTCTATGGTAATGGTTCGACCCATTGGAATATCACCGGTCTGTTTTGTAAATACCAATTGTCCGGTGGTTGTTACAATTTCAATGCGCGCGTTACGAAGCAAAGGGTGCTTGCTCTGAATCCGAATGCGATCGTTCGCAGGATTCGGGAAAACCGAAATTGCTGAGGTTAGTCCCTCTGTTTCCTTCACGCCAACAATCATCTGATCGTACAAAACAAAGTCATCCACCGCTGCTTCAATGAGTGATCCTCCATCGAGGTTTTGGCCGAGACGTGTGCTGTCGCTGGCAATGAACTGGAATCTCATTTGTGAAGTTGGTTCCATCCAGTCTGCTACACGAATGGCGTTTCTGCGCCAGCTCATATCGGCCGTTTGATTGTCTTCGACGTAAATCCAGTTCTGTCCTCCATCATTGCTCATGCGCACTTGCCACCAATCGGCACCCGGATTAGCTCCGCCTGGAGGGTTATTGGTGTAGTAGCGCCAGTAGGCTACAATCGGTTCGGTTAATCCTGCCATGTCGATGATTGGAGTCTGCAAGGTAGTTTTGCCAACATCCACATCGTTCTCTCCAATACCGGCTGTTTCGCTAGATGCATTTCCGGTGATGAAGCAGAACTCACCGCCTGGTGTGTGCTGAGTGTCAACAGCGACAACGGTTCCCGGTGAAACATCAACCGTGTACGAGCCTAGTGGAATGTCTTCTTCCCACTCACCTGTAGTAGCATCATCTCCCGGAATTCCCAATGTCCAATCTCCGAAATCGCCGTTTTCGTCACTGTCGTGACTCCCTACTTCAGCAACGCCAACGAGGGTGAAATAGGGGAGATTCGGGAAAGGGTTCAAATGAGCTCCAATAGGAAGAACAGCTGAAATACTGCCGTTCACATCAAGTGCTCCGAAGTAATACGCAATGACACTTGCGGGGCCCTGTCCGTCGATGGTGTAATTATAAATTCCTGATCCATCCGCTTCCATAGGTGCTTCGTTCCAGGCAGTGTCGTTTATTTTGTAAAAGCACTTTACGTCTTGCAAGTAAGTTGTGTAAGGGAAATCTAATGACAACTCAACATCGAGCTCGAGGTTTTCATTGGTGTTTTGGAAGGGAATCGCAACGAAGTCAAGCTGTGCATTCGAGATAAGAGTTATTCCATGTATGTAAAATCCTTCTACGATGGCATTGCCATTCGGCGTGCCGTTACTCAAATCTCCGTCATCATCATCGGCTTGCAAGAGATCAATCAGCACGTCGGTGTAAGCTTCTCCTTCATTACCGTTGAATGTTTCCGCTTGCAACCCTGCATAGGCTTCCACAAAAAGCGGCATAGTGACATTCCAGTCTGAACCCATGAGCAAGTGGCTGTCCCACCATGCGCCCATAATGATCTCCCCATCGGCATGCACCTCACCAACTAAATCGGATGGGTAAACTTTTGGGTCTGTATCATAGCGACGGATTGGATCTAGATTGTCGGTGTTGAATCCTGCGCCCAGAATCGGATTGTTAGAGGCTGAAATTGCCCAAAAGTCTGCATATCCTTCCCCAATCGCACCGTTCTGAAAGAAGGATCCCTGCGATGAATAGTAGTTGTCATTGATGCCATGACCGTATTCATGATAACAAACGTCTGCTACCAGTGAGGAAGCATTGCATCCGCCGCCGATGTCGTAGAAGTTGATTGACGCGCCATCGTAAAACGCATTGCATGTTCCGCCTGTTACATCAATATTGGTGGGAAGTTGAAAGTCCATTCCGGTGAAGTCGCCCATCCATTGCTTATGCCATTGGTGGATGCGTTGAACACTGCGATACGCCGACATTTCCTTGATGTTTGCTGTACCATCCATGGAGATAGCGTTATTGCCATCGGCCAGTGTATAGGTAAGGCTGGGTGTAAGGTCGGCTGTGTAAATGCGGCTCCAAGGACCCATCATGTGCACCGTTGCAGTTGATCCCGGGTTAACAGGCAATACTACATGTCCGTCTTGATCAGCTTCGTAGTCAACGCCTCCTACCGTTACATAGATGTTTTCCAAATCCTGTGTTACAATCGGGTCGTTGGGAGTGAGTTCTTGCACACTACCTGTTATGGTAGCTGAAACCTCCATCATGCGTGACTCGCGCGGAGCATGACCAGCCGGGTGCTGACATGTTTTCGGTTTAACAGGACCGCTATGTTTCACTTTGTTCTGGCGATAGAGAATTACTCCCGTATGAGCATCCACCCAAGTTTGATAGTTTGCCGGTATTTGATCGGCACTCATGGTTTTTACAAGTATGTCGTAAACGAGATGATACGTGTATCCTTGTTCGGTTGGAATAGGAAGTACTTTCAAGTTCGAAGCGGCCGTTGCACTCAGAAGAGTGTTGCTAATGCCAGAAGAGGCTAACTGCAGCGCTTGCTCCGCTGTGTAGGATGGGGTAGTATTGAGTGTGATGTTTGGATAGACATCGCATCCGAATAGGATTAGTTTGCCTTCATGAAACTTTGTAGTATAGCGACTGCCCAGTACTTCCAGTCCTTCGTAGTGCTGCCGAAAATTGACATACGTGTTTTTTCCTTCGTACGACTTTCCGAAACTAACCATGTTGGCAGTCGGAATTTGAAAAGCTTGCAGTTCGGTTTGCGCAAAGTTGATGGCCTTTTCTTGCGGCGTGCCTCCGGGCACATCGAGCGGTTGGCCATATGCGCGGTGGGGCATGCCATTACTTTCATTGAAATGAACATACCAATTTCCATGCGTCGATACGAATGACTTCCATGCCGGTTGACTGCGCAAGACTTGTTGGCTGTGCATATTGTATGGTTTCGATTGAATGAAGCGAACTTCATTCGGGTCGATGTTTCCATGCAAGCTGTTTTGCGTAAACGCGACGAAGTGGATGAGAGCAAGGCTCCAGGTGAGTAGCAAACGTTTCATTGTCGTGGATTGGTTTGTCGGCAATATGCATGAAAAATCGATACACGGAGAGATGATTGCGAATTATGGTTTGAGTGGCGAGTGGCGAATGGAGTGCGTTAGCCCAGCGGAGTCGAGGCTGTTTATATGTTTTTCGACAGAATTTTTGGACGAACGAGTCGACTTGCTTACACTTGTATCAACTAAATAACTGAACAGGATCCAAACGGATCGGTTCGATAACCGTTTTGCAGCCGTGAATACTCCAGATCAAAACACTCCCAAAGCAGAAGAGACTAAGGATCTCAAAGCCCAGATTGATATTCTTCAAGCAGAAAAACAAAAGCTCGAGGCCGAGTTGAAATCGCGTGAAGAGATGATGAGCAACCTTTTGTCGTTCATTCAGGCTTCCAAATAATCTGCGTCTTTTTATTGTGTGGTAGTGAAGTAGTTCCTGAAATGGAATCTAGTTGACGCAAATAATCCATCCTGAATCTATGGGTTGTACTATTGCGAACATAGAATTGCAGCCCTATGATGTCATCCGAATTTAGTCTCGAACGTATTGCCTTATTCTTATCTGTAATTGCAGTGTATTTAACGGTCCAAACTGCGACTGTCAGATATACATCAAGTGACCCACAGTTAGCTCTATTGACTTCGCAGTCCATTTTGCGAAGCGGAGACGTTAACTTGGATGAGTATCAATTGGCGTTGCCGAAGAACCAATTTGCGCAAGGCGCATGGAAAAATTATGGGGCCAATGGCCACACGTATTATTTCTACCCATTGGGAACACCCCTTTTATCAGTTCCATTTGTTGCCTTAGCAAATCTGCTGGGTTACGATATGAGTATTGCAGAACATGATCGATTTTGGCAAATACAAATAGCGGCTATTGCAGCAGGACTGCTGATGATATTGTTATATACTTTGTCGAGGCAGTTTTTTACTCATACGCTGTCTTGGTTTTTTTCAACGGCAATAGTCTTTTCCAGCAGTCTGCTGAGCGTGAGTGGCACAGCATTATGGAGCAGCAATTTCGAAGTGATTTTTGTTTGCCTTGCTCTTCTGGAAATTGTCAAATTAGAGAAGGATGGCAACTTGAAATTTCGCCCGTTATACATGGGGCTTCTCCTTTTTATGGCTTGGTTTGTTCGTCCTTCCGCACTGTCTTTTATTGTTCCTGTATTTGGATGGATTGCTTGGCGTCAAAGTTTGATGTGCTTTGTCAAGAGCTCACTTGTTACTCTTGCTGCTCTTGGACTATTTGTCCTCTTTTCAAGTGTTACCTATGATCGATGGCTGCCGTTATATTATGATCCTTTTACTTGGACTAGGGCGGAGTCAGTCCATAGCGTGTTTTTCAAATTGAAAGCCTTACTATTTAGCCCTTTCAGGGGTCTTTTCATCTATATGCCGTTGTTCCTGATTGGCTTTAGTGGTTTACTAATGCCTAAGGTGCGTAAAAGCGCTCTCTATATTTTAATGCTTTCTTGGTTCTTATTGCATTTGATTATGTTGACCCGCCATTCGAACTGGTGGGGTGGCTGGTGTTATGGTCCACGCCTATTCACGGATGCTATTCCGGCCTTAATTGTTATGCTGTTTATGTCTCTGGATGCTGCGAAGAATCTGTCAAGTACGATTATCAGAAAATTTCTAATGTCATTTGTGTTGTCATCAATTCTGGTGGGTTGTTATGTTCATACTGTACAAGGCTTGTACAATCCCGCGTCGATTGAATTCAACAATAATCCTCCTGTTGATGACGCTCCTGATTTTTATGCTTGGAATTGGAGGTATCCCGCTTTTCTCGTTACACCGGAAATGATCGGAATGAAGCAGTTGGAGAATGATATGTGGTCAAGGTGCAAAAAGTTGTCATCCGGGTTGAAAGAAGGGGAGACACTTTTTTGCTTTGAGCCCGATGCTCGAGGTAGAAAAATATTGGAAAAATTGAATCGCAGTAACAGGCAATTCAATAAAGTAAAGTTCTTCAACAATCTGTTCGATTTGCATTTGAGTGAATGTGATACTTTTTGGACGACCGCTGAAGTGCGTCAGCTTTTAAGCGAGAATCCGGATGTTGAAGAAATAAAGGAGGATGCAGATGATTTTTCACTCGGGCAATATCTCCGGAAGCATGAAAACCATACGGTTATATTGACTTTTTCCCCGGATTCAATTGATTTTACATCGAAAGAAACGCATCAGTATCTGAGCTCAAAGGGAATGTTGATGGATAGCACCGGTATTGCAATTCCCGCTTTAGTATGCTTCAGAAATGGGGAGCTGCAGGAGTTGAAAATGGATGAGAATGAAGGAGCATCTTTGAAAGTAAGGGTAGGCGATGAAGTTGTTTGGATTTCATCGGGCTCACATCTCTTTCACAAGACCAGTTCTATTCTGTACAAAGGAGAGGAGCATGCTCTCTTGAAAAATGGTTGGAATGTTTTGGTTTTAGATGAAAACGGAGAGTTAGTCCAAAATACAGCGTTCGAAACCAACATTGCCGATCGACAATTTAGGGATTTGCGCCGGATGAGATTTTTATCGCCATAGTATTCGTTTCGCTTTGGGAAAAATGCCAACACTGCTTATCAGCGAGAGACTCGAATCGATGTTATTGATAGTTTAAAACAGTGCACAAAGGCAATTACCTTGTGTACGATTCCATGTTTACTTGTCAATTATCTCTTTATAGGCTTCGAACGAAAATGCATAGTCCGTATTTTGTTTGTTTTTATGGAAATGAGATATTCATTAGTGTGTAGTCTATACTCCCTTCCTGAGAGTGACAGCTAATACAGGCACTACCTTTATTTGATGCAGTTTGCGCAACATTGCCATCTGCATCGATGTATCCCCAAACCCAACCTCGTGAATCCGCATCCTCACTCAAAGGATTCTTGTAGAGAATTGCGTATCTGGCTAAACTACTCGCACTTGCATGCAGCTCTTTCACTATCAAAGATCCATTTGCGAAAACAGCATCGGTTTTTACCTTGCCGTCCGAGCCCAGCTGAGTTGCAGCTGTACTGTTGTAGCGTGTTCTTAAGAAAGGTTGAGGATGTCCGCTGCCGGCACTCTTATCTAACAAATTCGAGTTTTGCTTGTACCAGACAAATCCGGAAGTGGCTTTGGCAAGCTCATAAAGTTCAGCATCGGTTCCTTGTGATTCACGTTCGTGTTTACAAGAAGAAAGAACGGTGATTAGAAGGAGAAAGATTGCGACTGATTTCATTGTGAGTTTGTTGCTCTGGTGCACTACAAATATCGCTGCTTGATTGGAACGAATTGCTTTCAAAGTGTTTTTTGCAAGCACTTGCTTAATTATTCGTACTCCACATATTCGTAAATGCAGAATTTCACTTCTCTATGGTCGAATGCTGATTCTGTGATTAACTGACGGAAGGATTTGCTTTCCTGAAAATACATATCTGTTATCCCACCTTCAACAACGGAAAACCAGTTATCCCAAATTACAATATCACCAGTTCGAACCTCTTGCATTCCGGACATATTCAGGTTCATTCTTTTCGAACTATCAAACCAATCTATAGAAAGACTCTCGCTGAGGTAAGGGTGCAGAAAAAACATTCGCCTCTCGCTTAATGAATGTTCATGAATATAGGAAGCTATTTCCTGTGAAAGCCTTTGATCGGCGCTCAGATTCAAATCACTTTTCCAATGTATGGCTGCCGGGTTCGATGTGAACGGAAAAATGACCATAAAGCCCATCATTCCAATAGCGGTAATTTTTTTATATATGGACTCATGTCCGAAGAATGCGAGAATACGGTTATAGCCTGTGAGTGCGATGATAGAGATTAAGGGAGCAACCGAAATGAGTACTCGCTTCAGACCCATGGAGTTGAATACTCCGAGATACCAAAACAACGTGTGTGCAATAAAGAATGCAGCGAATGACGCGAAAACGAGAATGCTAACATGGTAGTCAAAAAAAGACTTTTTTAATTGGCTCAAGAAGGAGAGTGAGCCTACCCAGAACAACACATATATTGGAACTCCCACTACATAGTTCATTTGGATAATGAAGTGATAAAGTCGTCCATTATTGGTGTATAGAGTATTATACGGGCTGCTTAATTGCGCGTAGGGTATCTCTGTGAATATCCATAAAACATCACCATATACAAGGCCGCCGGCCAATGAATAGATTACTGAGCCCGTCATTAACCAGGGTAACCGTTTCGTTTCTTTTTTCAGGAGTAAAAAGGCAACAAGAACACCCAGAATAATCAAGCCTTCCGATCTTACGAAGGGAAGAAATGATGCTGCGATGCACCCCACCAACATTCGGCTTGATGAGAGCTGATAGATAGAATATGCCAATAAAGTGGCAAAAAGGGGTTCAGTCAGTCCGGAAAACGTAAGCACAAAGGTGAGTGGGCAGCAAACTAGAATGAGTGCGCCGACTATCGGATTTTCTATTCTGAGCGTTTGGATGGTTTTGAATGTGAAGATTGAACACATCATCATCATACATGCATTGAATACTTTGATTCCAGTGATTCCGAATTGTGCGAAGGGAGATGCCAGCAGCACATATAGCGGCTTAGCCCAGTGATTGAAAAACAATTCATAATGCTGGAAGGAGTGTTTCGCGTAGAGATAATGAAGGATACTATCCCCGGAATCGCCTGTTCCATTAAAGGTATTGAGCACTATAACATATGCAATGCATTGGATAGTGAGCAGAATAGAAAGCGTATTGTTTTTTACGAAACGGTTCATCACGTTTATAGATATTGAGTTGCCCGCGACGGAAAGGTATGCTTAAATATTCCCTTGAAGTGCAAGCTTTTTATAAGTCGAGATGAGTAAACTCCTGTATCCATTGTCAATAAAAGGGTTGCGTTTATGCCATAATTCTCCATAACTCCATTCTTTATCCCACTTCTTGATTCGTATTAGCTTCGTTTCTTTGCCCTATGGAAGCGACTATGCATACATCCGACATGGTGGAAACGGCAGCGGCGTTTGTGAACAGCACGGGCAGCCACATTTTTCTCACCGGAAAGGCTGGTACAGGAAAAACAACCTTTCTCCGTAGTTTGGGTGAAAGAACTCATAAGCGTTTTGCCATTGTGGCACCAACCGGAATTGCTGCCCTCAATGCCGGTGGCGTTACTATTCATTCCATGTTTCAATTGCCCTTGGGAACTTTCTTACCTGACCGCACACCGTCCGGGCAATTCTCATCAGAAGCCAATATCTACACACAGTTCACACTGTCGCGAAGGCATCCTATCAGTGCAGCGAAAAAGCAAGTGCTTCGCAGTCTTGATTTGCTCATTATCGATGAGGTGAGTATGCTCCGTGCGGATGTGCTCGACGCAATCGACTACCGTATGCGCAGTGTGCGCGGTAATTTCACTCGGGCATTTGGTGGTGTGCAAGTGCTCATGATTGGCGATTTGTTTCAATTGCCACCCATCGTCAAGGATCACGAATGGGGGCTTCTCAAACGCTACTATCACAGCGCACATTTTTTCGAAGCGAAAGCACTTCAGACAGAGGGGTTCGTTTACATAGAACTGGACAAAATATATCGCCAGTCCGATCAGCGATTCATTGACCTGCTTAACAACCTCCGTGAGAATCAGACCACTCCCGATGATGTGGCGGTCCTTAATAGCTATTACAAGTCGCAAACCGAAGTCGAAGACGGAATAATTACCCTGACCACGCACAACTATAAGGCCGACGATATGAATATGGCGCAGCTGCGCCGATTGAAAGGGGAGTCTTTTGTTTTCTTCGCTGAAGTGGACGGTGACTTTCCGGAGTCGATGTATCCGTTGCCGCAAAAGCTCGAGCTGAAGGAAGGAGCTCAGGTCATGTTTGTGCGTAACGACAGCAATGGTGGAAGATTCTTCAATGGTATGCTTGCAACGGTTTGCGAATTGGATGAGAAGTTGATTAAGGTGCGTGTCATCGATAGCGGACTTGTGCTCGATGTTCCGCGCGAACAATGGGAAAACAAGAAATACTCTGTGAGCGCATCGACCCGCGATTTGGATGAAGAAGTGGTGGGAACGTTCAGTCAGTTTCCAATTAAGTTGGCATGGGCTGTTACGGTGCACAAGAGTCAAGGTCTCACCTTTGATCGCGCCGTTATCGACGTAGGTCAGGCGTTCGCTTCCGGACAGGTTTACGTGGCCTTGTCGCGCTTGCGTTCGCTCGAGGGATTAATTCTCAAAACGAAAATTGATCCCTCCGTCATTAGCAATGACACCATCGTGGTCAATTTCTCCAAGACGAAACACGCTATGGAGCAATTGCAGCAAATGCTGCAAGAACGAAGAATTCACTACATCCATGATTTAATTGCCAGCACCTTTTTATTCACTCAGCTCACACAAGACCTGGATCGAATCGTAAAGGAAGGCGATGCGACTTCAGAATTTGAAGATTCTTCGATGAAACCTTTGTTGCAGGTGTTGCGCGAAGCCGTTCATGCTGAGGAGGTCAACACTTCGAAGTTCGTTCAACAGCTTCGCTATTTGTTGCAGCAAGAGGAATTTGATGCGCTCCGCGAGCGCCTGGAAAAGGGAAGTAGTTACTACACCGCGCTCTTAAGTTCCAACATTGCGAGTTTGCTGCTTCACATGCAACAGATACAATGGCGCACCGGTGTAAAGACGTATCTGGCCACTTTGGGTGAAGTCGATCAGTTGTTAATGAAGAAGTACGAGGATATTCAAAAGTCAATCATCATTATACAGGGACTTTTAGATCGTTCAAGTTTCATCGACGTGTCGGCTATCGATAAGCATCGTGAGGCCTTGCGCAATGCTTGGTTGGAGGCGGCACGTGCATCTGCGCTGGCAACGCGGTCCTCTGCGGCTGAGAGTGAAGGCTCTTATTCCGGAAAGAAAAAAGGACGTAAGGCGGCTAAGGCCGGTAAATCTCCGGGTAGTGCGAAAAGCAGCAAGAAGGATACTGTGGAACATAGCCTGGAAATGTTCCGTTTGGGAAAATCACTCGAAGAAATCGCTAAAGAACGAACCCTCTCCGTATCTACGATTGAGTCTCATTTGGCTAAGGCAATTGCAACATCTCGCCTCGAACTGAGCGATTACGTTAGTGCGGAAGAAAGTTCTGCAATCGAAGCCGGCATTACCGAGCACGGCGCCAATGGTATGCGTGGTGTTTTCGACGCCCTCGAAGGCAAATACAGTTTTGGCAAACTTCGCGCGGTCGCGGCGCATTTGAATCGGGACATTTAAATGTTACTGAATATTGGGTACTGAATACTGAGTACTACACCCGGCTGCAGCGCGCCATCCTATCGCAATACCTAACCCCTAATACCTAATAACTAGTCCTCACTCCCCAGTCCCTAATACCTCAACCATTTCC
>Ga0315905_10003124_pt1 | contig 17155 bp, 17 predicted proteins | sample LakEriMetagenome_5_FD_203522 | JGI IMG/M metagenome (GOLD analysis project Ga0315905, IMG submission 203522) | Freshwater fungal communities from buoy surface, Lake Erie, Ohio, United States - Buoy 4 MA121 | ecosystem: Environmental > Aquatic > Freshwater > Lake | place: USA: Lake Erie, Ohio... | reverse complement strand
TGTCGTCAAGATGGGCAAGCCGCAGCAACCAGCCAGGGCGGCCCAAAAGGTCGTGGACGCCTTTCCACTGGTCTCGGGTGACGACGAGGCGGCGTTTGCGCAAGGGGCTGTCGTCAAGACGGGCACACGAAAGCAATCAGCGTTGCCGGCTGGAGCAACTAGCATTGGGGATCGTCAAGTCATTGACTCGGCTGCTTCGACTCCAGGATCAATTGTGTCGGTGGCTGATGTTGTTGGGAAGCTCAAGGAGCTTGTTCAGTTGCTAGATCGCAATCTTATTTCAGAGCAGGACTTTGCAATTGCCAGAAAGGATCTGTTGGAAAAGGGGAAAAGCGCACAGTCTTTGTCAAAGACCCAGAGTCCGAAAGGCGAGCGCGGCAACGCAAGTGCCGCTATGTCTCGACCACATGCAGGCGCTGCCAAGACACGCTCGCCTGAACAACCTACCTTATGGGATGATTCTGCCTTTAGTCGCACCCTGGTGGCTGCTGCTGCGAAATTGTCTGCTCTGGAACAGGTGGCCGACATTCGCGGCTCGTGGCAAGAGCGCCCTGCACCTGGAGGAGTGCTTGCCGCAGTCAGGTCGGCTGATCCCAGAGGAAGTGGGTCAGAGCGCATGGCAGAATGGAACAAACTGTGCCATGACCAAGTGCAAAAGGCAAGTCGAGCGGCAATCGGGTCGGGCGTCAGAGCAGCTTCCATAGAGCCGCCGCTCTACGCCCAGCCTACGCCAAGTGTCGGCGTGTCGGTGAACCAACCCGCGGAATACGTAAAGATGTATCAGAGTTCAAACCAAATGTTAGGGCCCTTGGATTTCTTGACCAATACCCTGAACGCGGTGAGTCCCATGGGCTAGTTGGCGCCAGAGATCATGTTCATATCATCTCTGGATCAAATTGGTCACTGAAAGTGCGTTGCGCTAACACGGCAGGTGGCCTCTATGTCGAATAATACATCAAGGAACACGTCAGCGAATGTAACACCCATGGGCTCACGGTCTCCGTCGCCTGGACCGAGTCGCCAAAGAGAAGCGGTTTCCTCCCTCTTGCGTCACCTTGAAGTTTTCCCCTTTGCTTGTCTTGTTTGCAAGCCATCAAGCATGAAGCACTCATTGGGAGCATCCTTTGTGTGGCAGTCAAGCAGCGCGAGCAGACACCAGTCAGATGCGTACGCCTCGAAAGCTGGATCGCTGCACCTGGTGCTTCCAGCGCGAAGCTCGCCCCTAGCGCCCGAGCACACCAGCGCACGCGTCATACCCGCAACACATTCGTTGCCGTCGACCGGGTCGTCCACCCCGACTAGCTACTCGACGAGAAGCTCGGCATCAGGCCTATTGGGCAGGCGCAACGGCGCGTCCACGCCTCCCTTCATGTCCGAGATGAGTGCGGAGGAGAGAGAAGCAGAGCTCGTTGACGCGTATGATCGCATTGCTCAACTCGAACTCGAAAATCAAAGGCTCAGACAGGCCATGCGTGACGGGAATCGTCTCCATTGCTGAGAGGCGCCAATGTGCGACTGTGGACTGTCCTAGAGTAGCACTAAACTTATGAAGATAAAGGCTCCCCACGTTTGAAAGCGTGTGTACTGAGCCGCCTTTACAGTAGCGTCCCGGCAGATAGAAACTACGAGATAGAAACTCAGCGCTGGATTTGGCCAGTTTCTTACTATGTGGTTTTAAAACCCGCTGGCAGGGTTTTGGAAAACCTGTGGAATAGGTCTCTTTTATAGAAACTACAGGTCTCTTTCGGAAGAAGCTCGCTGGCTGGATTGCTGGCTCACCAGTGTGTGCTTAGAAACACGCTGGCCGGTCAAGAACCGTGATTTCTATCTGCCGGACCCCCTGTTTAGTGTGTCACACAGTATGTAATGATATCTGCAAAAGTGACGGGTCGTTACCAATCATATGGTATAGCAGTAACAGCTGTTTCTGGTTGTTCCGTCGATCTGGGGATCCCTCAGATCGCCAAATACGCATCGACGATCCTTGTGCTTTCAGACCTTTTTCGCTCTCCCATCTGATAGGTGCTTGATAGAACTGCACGAGAGAGGCTTGCACTGGCTGTTGAACTTCATGAAAACACACTCTAATTACAATCAGATTTTTGATTTCGTCTCAAGAACAGTAATCGCTCTTGCCGCGTCCATGAGTCTACGCGACAGCTCTGTCAGATTCCAACACACATTTCTGCACTTAGGGATGGAGTACGACTATGTGGAAAGAGGCGGCAGCCTCTAAGATCTTCAATTACCAAGGATTAACAATATGCACGGAACTTGACAAGAGTTGGACGATTATGAGCAGCGTATATAACCACTTATGGCAAAGAAAGGACAAGGGCACCAGTGAGCTGAGAACGCTCATCCAAGCAGAAGAACAGCAACAGGAGCGCCTTGCAGCGATGGGATATCGATCTCCAACGTGGATGCTACGAGCCCTACAATCCCTGCTCTCGGCAGTGCAGCTACAGGGAGATTCGGCGGTCACATCGCCTCCCTTCTTCCCCAGTGCAGGTAGAGGCACTACTATCTTCCCCAGTGCAGGTAGAGGCACTACTAGGTTCTGGGGTAAGGAGCAGGGCCCGACAGTTTTCTTGTGGGAGAGCCTGGGCGAAGAGGGACGAGAAGAATGTGAACGGGCGATTCACACGCACAAAGAGTGGGTAGTGTGGGTAGTGTGGAGTCGAGCGCGACCAGCGAAAGGGGACTGCAAGCTAAGAGGGTTTGACCTCCTCCCAATTGGCCAATTGGGAGGCTATGGATTTCAGGGAGTGGCATTGGGCGTGGACGGGTCGTGCAAAGATGGAAAGATGGGGTCCGGGTGCTGTAAGTTCAAGGAGGAAGGAGAGGGTAGACGTGCGCGAGTTGGCAGAAAGGCGACGCTAGCCACAGCGCCAGACGCTGACATCCTACGAGAAATAGTTTGCCTGCTAACGCAACGCGTGCGAGCAGGGAGAGCTACTTTTCTGATAAAGGTGAAGTCGCATCGGAGAGAACCGATCAACGAGCGAGCCGACACCCTAACAGAGGAGGGACGGGAGATTTCAGATGACGACAAACGGTGGGATGACCGGACCGATAGGATGACGTTTTAGCTGCGGAGAGGGGACACACCGGTAAGCTCAGTGTGGACGAACAGCGTCCGTAACGCCTTCCGAAAACAGGCGGGATGGGCTAAAAGCAACTCTAAACTGCAGGGAACAAGAGCGGCAGCAGCAAAGCACTGGACGGCACGTGTGTGGTATCGCCACAACCAACGCTGGCTGCAGGCGTCGAAGGAAGGAACAGAGGCTTCGAAGAGAGGGAGTTTCAAAGATGAAAGGGAGTGGGGCAAGAAGTGCTCTGAAGATCTAAATCAGCGGAGAATGGGAAGACCTGCGACGAGTACTTGGAGTACGGACTTCCTCCTCCGGGAAGGATCAAGCAGAGGAGAGATCGGAAAATGGCTTAAAACAAGTCCATACCATGGCAACGACGGAGAAGGTTGCTCCAGGTATTGACTGGCACATTCCCGTGTGGACAGCAGCTGGTGAAGATGGCTACAAGGAGAAAGCAGATTGCACATTGTGTAAGAAGGCACATGAGGAGAGCGGAAGCAGCTAGAAAGGAGAGCTGCCAAAGGAAACAATTGGCCATATTCAAAGCGCAGGATGCCTTGGACAAAAGGAAGTAGTCACAACAGCGCACAATGTGTGCATCCGAGAGCTGCTACAGGAAGTTGATGTGCATGGGAAAGCGGACAGGCACATAAAACTCCTGACGGTTGAGAAGGAAAGCAGGTTGGGTACACTCTGGGATCAAGAACAGCGTACACGGTTTTGCTCGAAGGACGAATTGTGGGATGCAGCGAAAGAGGAGGAAATGAAATTCTCATGGAAGGAAGTAAATGAGGGGTCGTCAGTATCAGAAGAGCAGTACCAAGAAAGATTCTGGCGGCGAAGACTGGACGGAATTGGATTGGACACAGTGAATAGAGTATTTGTGGCCATTGAATTCAAACGAACGCAAGATGTGAAAAGTAACTATGTGAGAGAGCGAAGCAGTTGCTCAGGAGCAGCATACGAGCCTGCTCCAGCAGGTCTCCAAGCGGTCGGTCAAGTCAAAGGGTGGAAGGCGCAACAAATTGTGTTTGGTAGGCGGAACGTGTGGATCGGTTCATGTTGAGTCATTCAACAAGAACATGAAGGCGTTGGGGGTCCTTGAAAGTAAGTGGGACCCTATTCATCTGTCAGAAGCTACTGAGGCGCCTACTTGAGGAGCTGGACAAGGTGTTACGGTCCTACTTCGCACAAAAGGGTGCGGCGCGAGGTCAAAGGGGGGAAGGGACTCACGGCAAAGGTTGGGAACATGTCAAGTGGGACATGTACGTGTGGAGAAGGAGCGAATAGTGTATGCGGACCCAAGCTGAATGACCAAATTGTGTGTAAGGGATGGGTGAGAAAACTAGGTTGAGTCCCAGGCTCTCTTGGGGATGTTCTTTTTGTTAGATTTTGTTATAAAGCTGTCGTTAATTAAGTTATCATTGTAGATGTACATAGTAGAAGTCTGATCGAGGTCGAAAGGTGAAGGAGATGGGCCCATGGGATAGGAGGAGGGCCGAGAGTAGAACGGCGGAGGAGCCAGTGCGAGTTAAGGGGGCGTCTGCTGAAGGTCGGAAAGGCACAAGGCGAAGTAAGAAAGCCAAAGTGTCGGAGGACCTGTGAATGTCCGAGTGCATACTTACACGCGATCACAAACACCAAACACACAACTACGCGGCTTCTGGTTGGCGTATACTCTGAGGTGTAGAGGTTACTGAATTGAGTACCAATAAACAACACACTCTCTCTGGTGCTTGATAGAACTGCACGAGAGAGGCTTGCACTGGCTGTTGAACTTCATGAAAACACAAACCCAAATTACAATCAGATTTTTGATTTCGTCTCAAGAACGCTCCCCGCGTCCATGAGTCTACGCGACAGCTCTGCCAGATTCCAACACGCATTTCTGCACTTAGGGGATGGAGTACGACTTGAACTCCGCAGCGTCCTTGGTCACCATGTCGCCAGCGCACCTGTCCGACGCGCACGCCAAGCTTCAGTGCATGCACAGGCACAAAGGAAAGGGCATGTGAAATTAACAGTAGAGGCCCGGGGGAGCCGCGTGACAGGGCAAAATGAAGAAAGGTAATTACATGTGGGAGGAGCAGGTGGAGTTGACAAAGGCGCCAGTATAGGACGGCATGTTGCCCGGATTATTGATGATGTTTCCTTTGGCATCCTTGTACCCTCCATTGATCACTGGGAACGCGCCACCGGGCGAAACAGTGGCAGCCTCTCCAACGGAGAGCTTGGACAAGTTGTGGATGACCTGGAACTGAGCGAGCGCAAACACAAGAGCATGGGTTAGAGAGCAGTCAGAGGACTCTGGTGAGTTTCTCTTTTTCTCTCTCTCACAAGGCATCTCTCGGAGCTCGATGCCAGAGAGAGCTAAGCGCTTATGCACATTGTGCCTTCTTGAGTCGCAAACAACGCGCTCGCATTTGAACTCCTCTACCATTGGGCTGATGATGATGATGGGCTATTTGTGGCGTAAACAAATTATTTGGCAAAGTAAAGTTGTCAAAAATTCCAGTCGCATTGAAGGGGAATTTTTTGACCCATGAGCAATTTGGGGGCAGGCGGAGCAGCAGGGCGCGGTGGCGCGGGGGCGACGACAATAATTTCGTCGGTTGTAGCAAGGCGCCCGCTGCACGTCGTGGCATCGAATCCGCAGAGTTCAGAAGAACGACTGCTAGAAAGTCTCATTCTCTATGCCGACACGGTCAGTCAAGCATTTGATGATTATTGGCTATGGATGACAAATAGTTTGTACTCTGCCAGCACACATTGCCCAGAAGAGTTGAAGTGTGATCACGCACAGTTGCAATTGTCAACAGCAGCTATTGAAGGCGTCAAAGCGAAACATGCCGTGTGGGCAATAATGACAGGTCTCAAGATCTGGAATGACTTAAGTAGCGTGAGCGTGTGCGGAGCAGATTTGCGAAGTTGATGAGCGGGGGAGCAACGTGCTGCACTACCTGGCCAAGCTCCACGGACATCGCCATCGGGTATCATATAGGCTGAGCCAGGCATCTAGCGCATATTGCCGAATACACAACGACATACACTTATTAAGTGCCAATTCTGTGCGCGTGCTCGGATGTTTTGATTTGTCACATAAGTGTCTGTTGGCGTATTGCACTTTTTCGAGTCAGCATCCAGAAAAAAAAGACTCTACCCCCCAGCACTCCCTTTTCAAGCCTAAACCCTATCCCCCTACCACCCACACACACACACACACTCTCTCTCTCTCACTTGTCTGCGCATCGTAGACTTGGCAGAAGCAGCACAATCTCACGGTTTTGAGATCTGGGCGCAGGTGATACAAATGGCATGCGCTGGGCAGGTTGGGAGAGAGGCAGCAAGAATGGCGTATTCTGAGAATGCCTCTCAGCTGCTGCCCCTCCACATCCTTTGCAGATACCACGCACGTGATGAGGCATCAGTGAGGGCCATGGCACAGGCGCATCCTGCCGCTATCAGCCTCTGTGACAATCGAGGCTGTCTGCCTCTGCATTTTGCGTGCGCGGGTGGCGGCTCTTGCGCGGTCATCGCCCTGCTCCTGCGCTTGTATCCAGAGAGTGCAGGACAAGCGGACGAACAAGGGTTTGTGGGCCTACACTACTTAGCCATCTCTTTCGGCTTTAGAGCCAACATGCACTCGCTCGACGAGGCAGTGTCGCGAGACGAGGATCTCGAGTGTTTGCGAATATTGATCCAAGCTAACAGGGACGCGGCAACAAGAGTAAGCCTCTCAGGCTTGATTCCGCTCGACTGCCTCGCCAAGAACCCACGGGCGACGGAGCAGGCAATACGCCTGCTGCTCGATGCTTGCCTCCTTGATCCTCTCAACCTGGCCGCAGACTAAGACGACGTGGCAGCACGCATAGAGCCGTGCGCGTCATCATACGCCTCGTCGGCCCACAAACGATACACAGAGGATTTTTTGCTTCATTCGAGTATGGCAGTTGAATCATGATTTGCTTACATCGCTTGTGTGTGTTGAGTGTTTAATTGGAAAACAAAAGAAACCAATTCTGTCACGGCCTCAAGACAAGGATAGTACACGAGAGAGGGAAGCGAGTGCTGGGCAAGCGAGTGGACGCACGAGGGCTTGCAAGCTCTTGACCATCAGTCGACGGATTGAAGCATGCGTTCTTGGAGCTTGCGGCTGAGCATATGGCGCTGCGCTTCCCGTTCCCGTTGCAACACCATTGCAGCGCTGCAACGTTCTCCTTCCTCCTTCCGGGAATGTAGCAACTTGGCCCCGGTGCTACCCAACGTGCCATCCCAAACATTTTCGCGTGCCTCTTGGGGCAAGCTTGTTTGACTAGTTTGGGCACGCAGCATTTCGTCTGCAAGACCATCAGGACACGGGCGCAGGACGCGCATGTATCCGCGTCTCAATTCAGCTTTGGACCTGCTCAGCATGATTGCGTCACACGTCACACGGCACATGTGCCCCTTGGTCTGCCCACGGTGGAAAATGAAGGTTAAGCACCGAGCACGAGGAGCACGCCATGCGTTGTGCTCCAGTGCCCTGGCCTGTGATGGACAGCCTGATCTCGGCAAGGAGGCAAGCCGCCCGAACCTCAAACCCCAAAGGTCATCTAGGCAAGGAAGCAGGCGGGAGAGAGACCGTGCGCGGAGAGAGAGAGGGTGTCCCTTGAGCGGCGACTCAGCGCTGCTTGATGCTTGCAACTCCTCCCCCTGAGATAGCACGCCATGCCTCTTGCTTGCACCCTCGCCGCCGCGTCCACCTGCAGCATTTCTGGGTGTGAGTGACAGGCTTGATGCACTACACGACAGCAAGCTTCTTGAAGCAGACCAGCCTATAAAGGATTATTCTGATAACCCCCGACACGCACCTGAGAGAGTGTGCGAACCAGCAGGAAGGCTGGGCCTGAAAGAAGAAAGGCCGGGCCTGGAACCAGTCGCAGGAAGCGACCGTGGCCCCCGCAGCCCACCGGCCCTCACCCTCGTACGGCTCATGCAGCTGCTGCCGCTCGTTGTGCCGCCCTTGCTGCCACTTGCCATGCCGCCCTTGCTTCCCATGTAGCCACCTGCCCAAGTCGATTCAAAAAGGCTGGCAGCGCCAGTGCTTGGTGCGGCGGCGAGCGGCGGGGCAGAGGAAACGATGGCATATCCAAATCCAGTCTGGCGCATACCGCTCCAGACACCATCTTGCATACCATTTGAGATACCATTTGCGCTGCCATTTCCGTGGCCACCCCAGCCGCCATGGCTCGGTCGCGCAGGCCTGTCACCAACACCTCCACTTGCTGCCCCGCCGCCCGCACTCCCTCCATTCGAGCTCGCGTGTCCGAGAGGCTGTACAGGTTGCACAGAGGTGGAAGCGTTCGGAGGCAGCATCACCAGCATTTCTTCCTGCATCATTTCACAACCAAAGCCACGCTGCTATCAGTCCTCAATCCTCTTGAAAACAGGCGGCCGTGACAAGCAGGACACTTGGGCTGAGCAGGTGTGGGAGAAGGTATGGGAGAAGGTGTCGCAAGACGTGTCTGGGCGCTTGCATCATGTCACAAGATGGCACAGTACACCATTGCCATCAGGTGTCACCATGCCATCAGGTGTCACCATACTTTACAATTGAACAGCCTGAAATCGAATCTCGATTTGAGCTGAAACTTTCAAACGGTAAAGACCCTACTCTGATAGAAGAAGCAGACCGCCAGGCGCATGATGCGAGACAATGTCAGAGTCAGCTCCTCCTCCCTGCTCTGCCTCCCAAGGCGCTCTGAAACTTGGGAGCCCGCTGAAGAGTCCGTCTTTCTTTGACTTGCAGACGCAGGGGACAACAAGACACGCGAAAGGTTCAAGAGGCGGCGTGCTGAACAACAAATGTGTGAACAACTCTTTCAGGTCAGATTCACAAGCAAAAAAGGGGAAAGTAGCACAAGCAGGGCCGGGGTAGCCTAGCACGCAGCACACGTCTTGGCACCCTCTCTGTGCCTCTAGACGCGGCATGCTAAACATTGCAAATTGCATGTTGTTGAGGGTCAAGAGAAGCAGGCGGCGCACTGCATGTGACGCGCGCAAACCAAGTCAACGCAGTGCATGTCAAGGCTTGCAGAGGGGGACACCTGCTGTCTTCATCTCGGAGAGGAGAGCGGCGTTGTCATCGAGCTCAATCTCCACTTGCTGTAACTGCCCCATCCTAGCCCCTTGTAATTCGCAAGCTTCTGCAGCAGCATCTGCCTCTGTTTGGTCCTTGTCGCACCTACTTGCAGCGCTTGGGCTTGTTGGACAAATTTGAGCTGAGGGAGCTTGCAGCTCACTTGACTCCCCAGCATTTCCTGTTGCTCCTCCAGGTGGTTGGACCGCAGAAACTTCCGCTCCACTGAGGACGACCTTAATACCGTTCAGAGAGCTCTGTGACGGCAGCGACGCAGCTCCATCAGCGTGCGGTAGAGCGGGATTGGCTTCCGAGGCGCTCTTTGGTTGAACCTTGATGCTATCAGGCTGTTGAGCAAGATCTGCAACAGCGGTTGCTTTGCCACCCAGAGCGGTGCAAACTTTGTCCCGTAGATCATCAAGGCTTCCGCGAAGGCGCGCTTGTTCGGAGAGGAGCATGGCGACCAAAACTCGCGCCTCATTCGCTGCATCACACAGTTTCTTTGCCGCGTGCAGCCGCAAGCCAAGGATAGCAGGGTCGACATAGTCGTTCAAGGAGGAGAGGAGAGAAAAGGAGTTGGCGGATGAGGCCATCATGTTGGCTGCGTCACCTTCTCTACTGTTGAGATAGGGATGGATTCGGCTGCCCTGCTGGCGCGCTCGAGCTGTATCAAGATCCTGCTTCTCCTGTAGGCGCCGCACCAGGCCTTGCTGCTTGCGAGTGCGCTCCGACTGCGCTGAAAGCTGCTCATGCAATCCGGACAATTTCTCTTCCAACAAGCGCAACTTCTCCCTGGCGGCCTCCTCGTCACCTTCTTCCCGCGTCCCCTTGACCCCATCCACGTTGTCAGCAGCCTTCTCGTTCTGGTTTGGCTTCTCGTTGCGGTGTCCCTTGGAGCCCTTTTGCGCGGCTGGGGAGGTCTGCACATGCATGCCCTCTGCTCCTTCATCTACAACGCAGCTACCAGCAGCATAAGTGTCGAAGCAATGGAGCAGGGTCTGGCATAGGGATGCAACGCTCCTTTGCACCGCCTTGCGATGCAGAAGACAGAGTGCTATGTGCTGCGAAACATCCTCCCCGTCGCAAACAAAGCGCGCTCTCTTCTGTAGGGGTAGCGCAGCATCGTCCTTCTCTGTCCCGCCTCCTTCATCTTTCCTAGGCCGAGACCCTTTTATCGCCTCATCCTGAACACTGCGTTCTTCTGCATGCGTATTCTTGTTCTTGTCCGCTTTGTCATTCGCCGTCTTGCCCTTGTTGCTGGCACTGCTGGCGCGCGACCTCAAACGCTTGCGAGCGCTCTCACTGTTGTCTCCGTCTTTTCCTCCGTCCTTCTCTTTCTCTTTGCCCGCATCTCTCTCACGGTCACCGCGCTTACGGGTCCGCTCATTGCATTGGTTGCTGGCCGCGTCGCCTGCCTCACGGTTTGTGCGCTGCGCCTCTGCTGTTCGGGCAGTTGCTGCGTCTTGAGGTGTCTGTGTCCCTGTCGATGCTCTGCTCGCCTCTTTCTGCTCCTCGAGCCATTTTGCTGCTGCCACTAGCACTTGCATATCCGTTGTGCGTGCCATCACGCACACAATAGGTGGAAGTGCAGAAGAGGAGAGCACGGGCAAGTGGTTGGCGTGCGGAACAGATGAAGCCGCACTGTGCTCAAAGCCGCCCAGCTGAAAATCGACGATGTCCGAATGCAGTGCGCGTAAGAGTTGGTTGGACAATCCTGCTCCGCCAATACCCCCATCCGCTTCTGCTCTTCCTGTTTCTCGTCGCCCCGCATCTTGGCTGTCTGTGGAAGCACCGGCGACACTTCTGGCGCATGCTCTTGCGGCATCCTCACCTCCGAGTGAGAAGAGAGCCCGATGCAGATGACGCATCCACTCGTCAACAATCCTCTTATTGTCCGCTTCCTCCTGTTGTCGCGTTTGCTTCATGATGTGATAGCCTCGCACAAGCACGGCACGTGTGCCCACTATAAGGCAGCCAGAGCCCTGTCCACCTCGTCAAATTAGTTATCGTCGACATGCAAGATAACAGGCAAGGTCAATTCATCAGTGCAGAGCGTCTTGATCTACTCCACTCTTTTCTTGCATCAAGCACGAAGATGTGTTGGTTTCGGTCGTTTTGGCAACTCTCATGCACAGTGAGTTGCAAACAAAGAGTGCTTCAGGTGCGAAACGCGGGGCCTGTGTTGCCGTGCGTTATGCAACAACAAAACGCAGGGAAAACGTCGAGGCGCTAGGTTGGGAGCAGGTGCGCGTGGGCGTGGGCTGGGGGGGGGGGGGGATCACCTCGACCAAAAGCACCTGGTACCAGCCATCACTGCTGCGCCCGACCAGAATTCCCTGGGCTATCTCACCCTTCTTGAGCTCCGCACCCAGGCCGCTTCCTGCCTTTAACAACCGGTGCCACATGGGTGACGCCTTGTCCTCCTGCGTGTGCACATCTTGATGCGCATGCGGCTGCTGACTTGTCTGCGCCTGCTCAGGCTCGACCCTCTCACGTTGTGGCCCCTCCGTCGTCTGCTGCTGCTGCTCGTTGTCGCCGGTAGGCGGGGCTGTGGCAGGGGAAAGCGCTGCTGCACCGAGGTCATGAGGCATCAAGACCGTCACGAAGCTCCCCAACTCTGGCACCCACCTGCTGGCAGCCTTTGTAGCGGCACTAGCAACAAGATCGGAAGCAACGAGACGCGGTTTGCGCATGCGGGCTCGTGCGCGTGCAGACGCTTCGAAATGTGCTAGCGTTTGGCGTGTTTTGGTCATGACGATGCTCTTGCGCGGATTCCCAGTGTTCCCAGCCAACTCACAAAAATCCGCGGGCGACATGGTTGTGCCTGCATGCCAGACTACGTACCGCCCGTCTGACCTGTTGCAGACGAAATGTCAGTCACGTGCTCTTTCTGCGAGTGGGCGGCCCAGACGTTGCACGCCGTCCACTTTTGTTGCCTTGCTGCTCACCTGTACAGGAGCAAGGCGCGCGAACTCGACCGGCGAGACGACGAGGAGGAAAAGACTTCGATATCAATCCACTCTTCTGGCGAAAGCGCCTCTTCCTTTCGCTTAAACTTGAGCGCTCGTTTTCCCGCCCGGCCGTGTCCGCCGCGCGAACCAACCTGCGGCAATTCTATGGGCGACCCGTGCGCCAGAACTGTGCATGGCGCGAGCGTGGGATAGTGCCGGCGGTTGATGTCCAGCAGTTCCTCCTCGTCCACCCTGAACATGGCTGCGCGGGCGCCCGCGACACACACACGGCAATATGTTTTGAGTTGCGTGTCATGCGCGGTACGTCGTTGCACGGCAAGGGGAGACGCGCGCACACCTGCAACAGAGCGGCACGTGTCGGACGAGTGCGCTGTGTAGACCCGGGAGCCATCTGGAGATGTCGCGACGGCAGCCACTGGCGTCATGAGTGTTCGAGAGCGCACACGGCAAGCAGGGCAGAACTGGAGGGCCGAGGAAGGAAAGGGGGGACGGCGGCAGCAGCACCTGGGAAATCAATCGGCGGGCCGCCCGGCGGGCCAAGACGCCGTCTGTTTCCGCCCCCAGCTCCGCCGCCGCGCTCAATCATTGCCAGCACCCTGTGTCTTATTACTGTACACGAACCTTTCCGTGTGTAACTAAAGTTTTGTCTGTATTTTACAAGACTCGTGCGGGATCAAAAAATGGCAGCTAGCAAGTCGTTTGCGTTCGAAGAGCGTGAGTTTACCGAGGCCTCAAATGCCCAGCTTGCTCCGGGTTCCGTGCCTGACTTCGAAGCGTTTGGGGCCATTGATCTGGGGGCGGTGTCCCCCGCTATTGGAGTGGTGCAAGGCAAGGCCGCATACAGGCCGATGAGCAAGGGGCACGAGTACGTGTTCGATGAGGAGGAGAAGCAGCGGACATTTGGGGAGCACCTTGTGTTTTACACGGGCGCGGCCTACATGTCGGGCATCGTAGTGGGCTCCACCATGGGCGTGCTCGAGGGAGCCAAGAAGATGAAGACGCTACCCAACGCCTCTACGCGCCTCAAAGTCAACGCGGTAGTGAACGCTTGCTCCAAACGGGCGCCCACGCTGGGGGCGAACCTCGGGGTCCTGGCCCTGCTCTTTTCCATCAACGAACGCTTCCTCTGTTACGCGCGCGACAAGGACGACCCGCTCAACCCCATCCTCGGCGCCTCCCTCACTGGAATGATTTACCGTAGCACGTGCGGCGCGCGGGCTTGCCTCGGGTGGACGCTGGCGGGAGGCGTGGGTATGTCGATTCTAACCTTGACGGGCCAGCTCCACACGCTCCTGGTCCGCCAGCGCTTCCAGGACCTCTCCCTGCCGTCCTTCGGTGGCGCCTCTTCCGCCTGATCCCGCCCTCGCTCCCTTATTGATCTCCACGATCACTGGCGGCCGACTAGTGGAGGTTGGTTGCAACTGTGAGCTCCCCAGCGGCTTGCGGCGTTTGTGTGCGCGGGGGGGGAATGAGGACAACGTTTCGGGCTGAGTTGATAGCGAGGAGGCTTCCACAAATGTCATAGTTACTCCGACCCCTCGCCTGTGCGCGCCCGTCGCGCCGCCTGCCTGCCGCCTGCCTGCCGGCTGTTATGATGACGCGAGCCCCCCACCCGGACCACTGTTTGCGCAGGGGATTGCGTGGCTTGGATACGACACGGCTTCGGGGTGAAGCTACCGCGCCCGTGCCCTGCCTTGCCCTGCCTTGCCCCGCGCCTCGCTCATACGCCGTCATTACCGGGGACGCAGACAACGTCAAGAACGGCGGCCACAGCAATCCATTATCCTTTTCGAGCCACCAAACTTTTGAAGCTTTAAATCTCTCATGTACATGTCCTGAATTGCCCTAACGTAAATGTTCTGGTAACATGAACGCAAATAATAATGAATCAAGTACCTCAGTCAACCTGTCTTCTTCCCTGCCTTCCCTGCCGCCTTGATCACAACATGCATGGCGCGTATCTGTCGGCCTTCAGACGATGGAATGGAGGGTGCGCCCTTAGGGGCCTCATGTGCATGAGAGGGTGCGCCCATTGTGGCCGCATCCCAAACCGCCATCAGCCCCCTGTGGTGTTGGCCATGAGCCCCTCCGGCGTTGGTAATCTTGGTGTATGCACTAGGGTGTACACTAGTATATACACGAGGGTACGCATGCGCATGGTGTGTACACGAGGGTGCGCGTGCCTGGTGTAAACACGAGGGTACACATGCAGGCACAGACATCCCCACCGCCCTCCTTCCTCCTCGCACCTTTCGTACTCACGAGTCCAGGCGACGAAGTCAAAGAGGTTTCCTGGAGCTTGACTAGCCTCCATCACCTTTGCGCACACCATTCCCCCAAGTCAGGGGCGTGAAAGAACTTGGGTGCAAGACCTGCGTGCAAGACACACGGGCAGCAAGACGGCCAAGGTCTCCAATCACTGCTTGCGGCAAATGTCAGCAAGACAGCGCCACCCGCGTGATTCAGCGAGCTCGCTCAATCAGGACATGCGAGCCCGCCTGCCGCCCGAAGGGCGCAATCGGGTTTTGCAACCTTGCAACCCTGTTTTACAAAATCGTGGTGGACCGTAGCGGGTTGGACCGGTCCAAAGGCCTTTGGTCTCTACGGGTCAGGCCGTAGAGACCGTAGGTCTGACCCGCCTTCCGTGCGTTTTTGGGCGGGCTCGCGTGTCGACGCGCAGTGACACGGAGGCGCGACCTGGCGCGCCAAATCTTGGCGTAGTGTGTTGGACCGCAGCAGGCGTACCGTTAACTCCTGCTTCAAAGGCGTCGCTTCAGTCCTCGTTACTGCTGCCGTTACAGTCACAGCTGCCGTTGAGAGACCTGGTGACAGCTGCTTTCAAGAAACGCAAGCAACACAGGCAAAGACAGAGCGGCAGGGGTGCAATGCTTTGTTGCAGGGGCCTGCGAGGCGCGCACATACGCAGGCATGAGGCACGCACGCGTATCAGACCTCCAGTTCATGCGCATTACGTGCAAGCAGCGATTGAGCGTTGAGCGCGAGCAAGACACTAGCGGCAACGCGCGCCGCCATGGCGCGTCCAGCGACCGACACAACCGGGATCCAGCACCACAGCAACTCTACTGCCGTACTGTGCGCGTTGTAGTTCAGCGAGTCCACAAAGACGTCGGCCTGTTCCGTTTATTTTCAGCGCGCGCAGCAAGGCAGGAGAAGAATGAGCTGAAGCACCAAAGCCAAATGAGCATGCCTGGACGTGAGCATCCCTTGACGTCCAAAGCAGCCTGCCAGGCAGGTAGTGCAGGCAGGGAGTGCAGACAGCTGCCAGGCAAGCAGTGCATGCCACTTGACAATGCATGCCAGCCTTGTCATCTTTGCCGCGCGCACGGAATGAGTGCCATGTGCCGGAGGAGGCGCAAATGCGCAAGGCACCACGCTCACAAAGGCCAAGGCAATGTGTGAGGGCAGTGCCAAGGCAATGGGGCTCCGGAAGCATCATGTGAGGCAATGAGGCACTGCGCCCATCCTGTGACTCATTTGCGCCCATCCTGTGACTGGTGAGTTTGACTTGGACGGCAACGAGGCATTGCGACCGTCATGCATCTCGCGGAGCTACGCGCGAACGGACACAATGTGTCCTTAGCGGGGGCAGACGAGGGGGTGGGGAACACAGGGGGCGGGGCATGTTTCGACTGGGTTGAATTGACGCCAATGAGCTGTTGGCTCCCGCACATGCAAAGGACCTGACACACGACACATGACGTTGCACCAGTAGGTCTCTTTTGACACTGTAGTAGGTCTCTTTGCAAAGGACCTGACAGACACACGACACATGACGTTGCACCTGCCGTTTCGAGACCAGGTGCCTTTCTTTTGGAAGCATTGAAGTGACGATGAGGCGCGTGGTGTTGACACTGTGTTGTCGCAGTACTGTCTCTATTCCTTCCTTTGCGCCTGCGTCCGTATGTGTGTGTGAGAGAGAGTGAGTGTGTGCGTGTGAGTGAGAGCGAGCGAGCGAGAGAGAGAGTGAGAGAAAGTGAGAGCGCGCGCGCGCGAGAGTGAAAGAGAGTAGTGTATAGAGAATAAGAAGAGCACACACACACACACACACACACACACGTACACACGCACACATTTGCACATATAAGTTTCGTATACCAGCATAGGGAAGAGTGGCCAAGAGCCAGAGGACGCGGTGAGAACACATTAGTAAGAGCAGTCGTAGGTACTATACCAGCATAGGGAAGAGTGGCCAAGAGCCAGAGGACAGAGTGCGGAAGCCGCCGCATCACCCGCGCCCACAACGCGACAGTGTCAGGGTCAAACTTCTTCCAATTGTTGAAGTTTCCTATCACGGCCTGCCGGGGGAGGAGCGGCCCTCTCGAGTCCAAACTCTGGAGCGCCACAAGTTCTCAAAGGTCAGAGTCCGCGGCATAGCAAAGGTCAGAGTCCGCGGCATAGGAGGAGGATACATGTCATAAGAGGTCAGAGTCCGCGGCATAGCAGCAGTGTGTCCTTATATCATCAGAGTCCGCGGCATAGCAGCAGACTTTCTTTTTTTTGAATGAGAAATTTCATGAGAAATTGTTGCCTGCTGTTTTGCCAAGGCTTGTATGTCGACCGTTTGCGTTGATGGGGCTGAAGAGGCTGAGCACTCGGGATGCGTCGCTTTGTAATCTTCTGTCACTGTTTAGGGTTTAGGGTTTAGGAAACCCTAAACCCTAAACCCATGCGTCGCTTTGTAATCTTCTGTCACTGTTTTAAACATGAGTTTAAATGCTTTAGCTTCATGTACACATGTTTAGCTGTCTTCTGTCACTGTTTTAAACGCGAGTTTAAATGATTTAGCTTCATGTTTAGTGCATAAGTTTAGCATAGCTTCTGGTTTAGCTTCTAGTTTAGTTGATAAGTTTAGCAAGCTGATGGCACTCAAGTGCTGCTGCGGTCAACTGTTGACCTCTTATGACATGTATCCTCCTCCTCCTCATATGACATATATCCTCCTCCTCATC
>Ga0315905_10003121_pt1 | contig 17157 bp, 17 predicted proteins | sample LakEriMetagenome_5_FD_203522 | JGI IMG/M metagenome (GOLD analysis project Ga0315905, IMG submission 203522) | Freshwater fungal communities from buoy surface, Lake Erie, Ohio, United States - Buoy 4 MA121 | ecosystem: Environmental > Aquatic > Freshwater > Lake | place: USA: Lake Erie, Ohio... | reverse complement strand
GTATAAATATTACCACTCATATACTGAACAGCAGTTGGATTCCCTTAGATTACTGATAATATATTTATCGGATAAATTCGAAATTGATATTTCTAAGGGTCTAAAAAAGGAGATCACTAAATCAACGCTTAAGCTACCCAATAAAGCAACAATCAAAGAAAAGCAAATCTGGCTAAATAGAAATGGCTTTACTGATTCGAGGGGTAGAAAGATTGCTGAGGATGGAATCAATGGGGATAGCACGAAGGAGGCTGAAATGAAAATTGGCACATCTCCGCTTGAGCTAAACCAGCTGGCTATAGACGGATATCCCGGTATATGGTCGCATTCGAATGTAAGAATTGATAAGACTGATATATTCCCTCAGAAGGGGATGCTATCAATGCTGAAGTCCATTTAATTATTCTTCTTGTGAGACTTTGACTTAAATGAATCCTTGATATAATCTGTTATTTCTGCACCAGATCTTTTACTCTCATCCAAAAATTTATTAAAACCCTCAGATTTACCTTCACCATCTAGAAAATCGTGAAAATAAGCTGCCTCATACATGGCATCATAAACCTGTGGCATGGAGGGATCATTTGATTGATAGTTTCTTGATCTGACTTTATTCTCATAAGAGCTGCTAGGTACATCGATACTTCCTGGTGCATCGTGCCATTCATTTACGTGATCCTGAAATTTTTTAAGATTTTTCATATAAAGTATATATTCACCCGGAACATAAGTTTAATTGGTGAATAGAACAATCATAGGAACCAAAATTACATTAGATGATTATTGACATTGAGAACAAGGGAACATATCTCAGAGTTTCCCATTTTGGGCCGGAAGGAGATCTAGCCTTTATGGAAGTTCCCGTTCCGGAAGACCAGAGATATAACTGGGAAAAGTGCGGACGGAACGATCCTAAAAAGGATAATGAGTGGACAAACTGGACAGGTGAGCCTGTAAAGAAAATCAAAACTGATAGGTATGACAAATACCGAATGGCTCAGATCCTTATCGAAGCACCAGAAGAATTAACTAAGCCCCTATGGGAATTCCAGGATCCCAAGAAATACTTTGTCGATATTGAGGTTGAGATCACTGAAGATATGGCAGCGGCTTTGGATACCGAGAGTGCCAAGAATAGAGTTCTTTCTATTGGTATAGCAACAGACAAGGGCAAGATCATAGTTCTTGGTCTTGATCCACTTACTCCAGAGCAACAGGGTAATATCTATAATAAATTAAACACCTATTTTTCAAGGACTGGTGACGAATGGAGTTTCAAATACAAACAATTTGAAACTGAGTACGATATGATGTACACATTCTTTCGTGAGATTGGACCTAAAATGGCAGTTATTACCGGATGGAACTGGATGGGATATGACTGGCCTTATTTATTAAATAGAGCTAAGAGACTAGGTATAGATCCAAAAATCATTTCACCAAGTGGTGTTCTTCTGGGTAAAGCACAGTTACCTATGCATCTACTAATGTTTGACTACTTGGAAATCTACAAGAAATGGGATCGTGTTATTAAGATCAAAGAAAGTAACAGATTAGATTATGTTGCAGATAAAGCTGTTGGTTTTAAAAAGATTGAATATAACGGAACTCTTAGAGATCTATACCAATCAAATTTTGAAGACTTCATCTACTATAACGCAGTCGATTGCGCTCTTGTGCATTACATAGACAAGAAGCTTAAGACAATGCAAACTTTCTTTAAGATTGCAATGATCTCGGGAGTAGAAATAAACAGATGTCTTTCACCAGTTTGGTCCACTGAAGTTATGATGCTAAGAAAATTCCTCGAAAGAAAACAGGTATTTACATCGGAACGAAAAGATGAGGTCCATGTCAAGTTTGCTGGGGGATACGTTAAAGATCCAATTAAGGGATTACATGAATGGGTAGCTTGTTATGACTTTGCATCCCTATACCCTAACGCCATGGTTCAGTGGGGAATTTCACCAGAGACATATAAAGGTAAGGGATTAGTAAATCCCAAAGACAATTGGATTAAATGTGCTTCTGGGGCTTACTTTGGAAACGATGATGAGAATCCAATCCTTAAGACAATAATTAAGGATTTGTATGCAAGGAGAAGAAAAACTAAGGATCGAATGCTTGAATTGGAGCTTGAAATAGACACATTAAAAAAAGATTTAGAAAAAAATAAAAATTAACACGATCTAGGTCCCAGATCCAAACTCCCGGTTGATATATAAAACTCCGGTGGATTTAGGCCTAGACAATAAACCTAGTCAAAAATCACAAATATGGCAAATACAGACAATGAATGCAAAGATCTTCTCGTTGAGAATGACTACGTAAAGTCCACGAACCACCTGGAAAAATTGATGACCCTTCAGAAGAATACGCAGGAGGGAGTTTATGGATACGATTTTAAAAACCTCACATTGGGTGAGATTAAGGACTTTTGGCTTTGGAACACCAGAGCTATAGAGGATGAAATTTCTGAGGCGTATGACGCTTTGGGAGGAGTATCTAATAACGGGGAAACATCAATTGGTAATGCGGTCTGGAAACCTTGGAAAAGTAATTATAAGAAAGGATATGAAATGAAAATATCCGACCTTTCTGACGATGATCGTAAAGAACTTAAAATGGAATTGGTTGATATTCAGCATTTTATTTTTAATCTTATGATCTCTGTTGGTATGAATGCAGAGGAGCTTTATAATTATTATATTTCAAAGAACAAGGAAAATATCAGAAGACAAGAAAACAATTATTAAAAAAACAAAAACAAAAACAAAAATGGAAGATCTTTATTCTTTACCTGAGCCGATACTCAGAGAAAACCCAAACAGATTCGTTCTTTTTCCAATCGAACATCAAGACATCTGGAAAATGTACAAACAACAACAAGCTTCAATATGGACAGCTGAAGAAATAGATCTATCAAACGATTTAAACGATTGGAGAAATAAATTAACCGATGATGAAAGGTATTTCATTAAGAATATACTTGCATTTTTTGCTGCATCAGACGGTATAGTTAATGAAAACTTAGCTGAGAATTTCCTCTCTGAGGTACAATATACGGAGGCCAAATTTTTCTACGGATTCCAGGTAATGATGGAGAATATACATTCTGAGACATACTCATTGTTGATTGATACTTATATACAGGATCCTGCAGAGAAAGATAAACTATTTAAAGCGATCGATAATATCGATGCAGTTAAAAAGAAAGCTGAATGGGCTCTTAAGTGGATAGATTCCCCAAATTTCCAGGAAAGACTGGTTGCATTTGCTGCCGTTGAGGGTATATTTTTTAGCGGATCTTTTTGTTCAATATTCTGGTTGAAAAAAAGAGGTCTAATGCCAGGCCTATCTTTTTCTAATGAACTTATATCGAGAGACGAGGGACTTCACTGTGATTTCGCAGTTATGTTACATAATCAACACTTAGCTAACAAAGTTCCTGAATTTAGAATAAAGGAAATTATCATGAGTGCACTTGAAATCGAGAAGGAGTTTATTACAGAATCACTTCCTGTTAGATTAATAGGTATGAATTCCGATTTAATGAAACAGTATCTTGAATTCGTTGCTGATAGATTACTTGTTGATCTTGGTTGCTCTAAAGTTTACAATTCTGAGAATCCTTTTGATTTTATGGTTAATATTTCTCTTCAGGGAAAAACAAATTTCTTTGAAAAGAGAGTTGGTGAATATCAGAAATCTGGAGTTATGAATAAATCCGATGATGCTTTCGGATTTGACGAGGATTTTTAATTGATAATACTGTACACATGAGCGAATTTAATTTGATGCCATTCCAGGATTTTCCTTTTAATGGTGATGTTTTAACGGAAATGGAGTTTCTAAAATTAAGAGACAAATTTAATGTTATTAATGTCATAGAAACAGGAAGCTGTATATTCACTACCACCAAATGGTTTTCGGAAAATTTTGAGAATGTTTATACATTCGAGATTAATACGGATTTCTATAATCACGGAATGCAGAAAGTCTCGGATAAAACCAATATTAGTGCACACAACTGTAATAGCGTAGATGGATTAAGAATGATTTCTGGCCTAATAAAGGGCGGAACTATATTTTTTCTTGATGCACATTGGGGTGAAAATTGTCCACTTCTGGAGGAGATAAATGAAATATCAAAATTTGATATAGATCCAATAATAGCAATACATGACTTTAAAACGGATAATGTAAATCTGGGATTTGATATCTATGATAATAGACATTTTGATCTAAACTTTATAAATGAAAGTTTAACTAAAGTATACCCCAACGGATACGATTATTATTATAATAATGAGGCTCTCGGTGCTATGAGGGGATTAATCTATATACTACCCAAAACCAACTCCAGATATATTAACAGAAGAATAGTCGGAATATAAAAAAAATAAAATAGAATGTTTGTAATAAAAAGAGATGGTTCTAAAGAACCCGTGAGATTTGAGAAGATTTCCAATAGGATTAGAAAAATGACATATGGTCTAAATTCGGACTACGTGGATGCTATGGAGATAGCTCAGAAAGTTATTGCCGGTATCTATGATGGTATATCAACACAGGAGCTGGATAATCTTACAGCGGAGACTGCTGCTTCATTAATACCGAAGCATCCCGATTACTCTATACTTGCCTCAAGAATCGCGGTATCCAGATTACATAAAACCACGAGGAAGAAATTTTCTGAGACGATTCAGGCATTGTATGAGTATGTCGATCCTGAAACAAATCTACCGGCTGGATTAATTAACGAGACAACGTATCAGGCGGTGCTTAAATATAAACAAAAATTCGACGGAGCAATTATACACGAGAGAGATTTTGATTTTGAGTATTTTGGATTCAAGACATTGGAAAAAAGTTATCTACTAAAAACCAATGGAGAAGTATGCGAAAGCCCACAACACATGTATATGAGGGTTGCTGTTGGTATTTGGGGAGAGGACACAAAGAACGTAATTAAAACATACGAGCTTCTTTCTAATCATTTAATGACTCATGCAACACCAACATTGTTTAATGCTGGTACTAAAAAACCACAGCTTTCATCATGCTTTCTTTTAACCGTTGCTGATGATTCTATCGCAGGAATCTATAAGACGTTATCTGATGTTGCAACAATATCACAGAATGCTGGTGGTATTGGATTAGCTATACATAATGTTAGAAGTACTGGTTCCTATATTAGAGGAACAAATGGTACATCCAATGGGATTATACCAATGCTTAAAGTATTCAACGAGACCGCAAGATACGTTGATCAGGGTGGAGGAAAACGTAAGGGATCATTTGCGATATACCTTGAACCATGGCATGCTGATGTTGAAGATTGGCTGGATCTTAGAAAAAATACGGGTGCGGAGGAAAGAAGAGCTAGAGATCTTTTCTTAGCACTATGGACTCCTGATTTATTCATGAAAAGAGTAAAAGCAGATGCAGATTGGAGCTTATTTTCACCTTCTGAAGTTTCTGGACTTTGGGAATTGTACGGTGAAGAATTTGAAGCTGCGTATGAGGCTGCAGAAGCTGCTGGTAAAGCAAGAAAGGTTATCAAAGCCAGAGACCTTTGGACCAAAATAATTGATGCTCAGACAGAGACAGGAACACCTTACATGTTATATAAGGACGCCGCTAATAAGAAATCAAACCAGAAAAATCTCGGAACTATTAAGAGCTCAAATCTATGTACGGAGATTCTTGAATACACCGATAAGGACGAGCAAGCTGTTTGTAACCTTGCCTCAATTCCGATTAACAAGTTTCTTAAATCAACCGATGCTAGAACTGCTAAAGTAAACAGAGGAAGATGCGATGTTGATCATAAAGCACTATATGATGTTGCATACCAGACAACATTGAATCTTAATAAGGTTATTGATGTTAACTATTATCCAACACCAGAAACGGAAAAATCAAACCTTAGACATAGACCCATCGGTATAGGAATTCAGGGAATGGCGGATCTTTTTGCTATTATGGGTATTCCTTTCACGTCATCGGAGGCTAAGAGGACTAACGAGGAAGTATTTGAAACAATATACTTTGCTGCAATGACAGCTTCAATGGACTTGGCTAAAAAGGATGGAAAATATGAAACATTCGACGGATCTCCTTTGAGTAAAGGTGAATTTCAATTTAATTTATGGGGATTTGATGATTCAAGTCTTTCCGGAAGATGGGATTGGGCTAAGCTAAGAAAGGATGTTATTAAAAACGGAGCTAGAAATTCATTATTGTTAGCACCTATGCCAACTGCATCAACAGCTCAGATCATGGGTAATAACGAAGCTTTTGAACCATTCACTTCAAACATCTATACAAGAAGAACTCTGAGTGGTGAATTTGTTTTAATTAACAAGCACCTGGTTAAAGATCTAATCGCATTGGATCTTTGGGGTGAAGATATGAAAAATTTGATTATCCTACATAAAGGATCTGTACAGAATATAGGTCAAATACCGGAGGGTGTTAGAGAAATCTACAAGACAGTTTGGGAAATCAAACAAAAGGATCTAATCGAGATGTCCGCAGGTAGAGGTAAATTTATTTGTCAATCTCAATCACTGAATCTATTTATAGAAAATGTTAATTCAGCTAAACTTACTGCTGCACATTTCCATTCATGGGAGCTTGGTCTTAAGACGGGTATGTATTATCTAAGAACAAAATCCGCGGTGGATGCTATCGCAGGTTTGGGAATGGATATGGGCAAAGCTAAGAAAACAGTTAAGGACGAGGAAGCTAAAGCGGTGGAAGTTGCCAAGGAGAATGCAGCGGAGAAATCGTCTCAGATTGATCTTGGTGGAATGAGCAGCGATGAGCTAAATAAGGCAGCGGAAGAGATGCTATCCGGTATAGTTTGTAGCTTAGACAATCCGGATGATTGTGAAGCTTGCGGATCTTAAATATATAGAATAAAAAATTAGGATGAAAAATGTAGTAAAGGACTTCGGTCAATTTATTAACGAGAGAGAATTACCTGATGAACAAGGTAAGATCTTGATCATACTCGGAGCTCCTGGATCTGGTAAGGGAACTTTATCGAAGCAGTTGGAGGAGAAATATGGTATACATCATATATCAACTGGAGATCTTATTAGAAAGTCTGACGACCCTGAATTGAAAAAAATCATTGACGGCGGTAATTTTTTACCCGATGATATGATGATTAAGATGCTAAGAAAAGAGCTTAAAAAAGTTGATCCCGCTGATGGTATTATATTAGACGGATTTCCTAGAACAATTAAACAGGCAAAGAGACTAGATTCGATGTTGGGAAAAATGGGTCTGGGATTAAATCATGCTATTTTCCTTGATCTTCCGGAGGATACTGCTAAGGAGAGAATCAGGGAGAGAGCAAAGAAAGAAGATAGAAAGGATGATACCAGTGATGAGATTATAAATAAAAGATTTGACGAGTATCACGAAAAAACTTTCCCTTTATTGGATTTCTATAAAAGAAGCAGAAAACTAATAAGTGTTGAAGCTGCTAAGGGAAAAGAGGAAGTGCTAAAAACAGTTGCTAAAAAACTTGGTCTTAAAAAGGACAATTAAAAACCAATCGAATGAAAGGAACCAGTGAAGATTTTGTAAAATCTTTGAAGGATAAAATTAGCAAGAAGGAGAAGAAGGAGACATTCTATAGAAATTTACTTCAGGATTCATTGGATTATTTTATATCTATTATTAAAGAATCCAATGAAATTGAGATCAGATCTATTAAGAATTTTAAAACTAACGAGGTATCTTGCTTTTTGAATTTATATAGTGAAAATGAAAACATACCTGCACTTATATCAGGTATGTTAAATGATGAGAAGTTCCAGTTCGATAGCATAGATCTGGATCCAAAAAGATCCCTATATCTAATAAACTTTGGACAAAGAATATTATCATCGGGTAATGGTGATAATTGGTTCTTTTTTGAATTCCATTTCAAAGGGAAATACCTATTCAATCTAAAAATCACACCGAAGATATCTGACCTTTCGTATTCCATATACGAAAGCAAATACCACAGCATTAAATTTTGGATGTGTGATCATCTAAATTTATATCATCACGATATTGCTTTAAGAAATATTGACCGGAATAAAAATAAAACAAAAATATCTCTGAACGAGAAATATAATTTAACGATTAGCTTTGATTTAATAGGAGACGTTGAGAAGATAAATATTTCCAGAAAAATAGGGAGGAAAAAAGATAATTAGTACTATAATACCTAAACAATTAGCCAAATGAACAAAAAGAATAAAAGTAAAAAGAAATCAACGCCAATCAAGATGATTAGCCCCATGAGTAGCCCGCTAGTTAAACCTGCTACTCTGGAGCAGACAATCAGTCTTTGCCTGGTAATGATCGTAAAAGACGAGGAGGATACAATTAAGAAATGTCTTACCGCTGTATCTCCCTATATAAAATATTGGGTTATAGTAGACACTGGATCTAGCGATAATACTCTTGCCGTTATAAAAGAAACAATGGAGGCTCTAAATATCCCGGGTGAACTTCACGAGAGACCTTGGGTAAACTTCGAAGTTAATAGAACTGAAAGCTTGCAATTAGCTAAAGGTAAATGTGATTATAGATGGATCATAGATGCCGATGATACATTTTATCCGGATGTTCCTGGAACTAATCCATTTGCCGGATTAGAAATGACACCTGATTGCTACCAAATATCATATAAATTGAATTCACTTCAATATCACAGGGCACAAATAGTTAAATCAGATCAGAATTGGGTTTACAAGGGAGTTCTACACGAGTATTTGTTTTTGGATGAAGAGAATAATAAGGATGTTATACAGGCACAGATTAAGGGATGTCACGTTGTTGCCGATATATCTCCGCTTAAAAGAGCATCATCTCTGGAGGAAAAATATTCTAATGATGCTAAGATACTTGAAGACGCATTGGAAAAAGAGCCAGGAAACGAAAGGTATATGTTCTATTTGGCCCAAAGTTATAGAGATTCCAGTCAGTTAGAGAAAGCAATAGAAGCATATCAGAAAAGAGTTGATATGGGCGGATGGGAAGAGGAAGTTTATTATTCAATGTATATGATCGCTAAGATAAGCGAAAAAATGGGCAAGGATGATGTGACTTTAACCAATTTATATTCTAAAGCATGGGAGTATAGACCATCCAGACTGGAATCAGTTTTTCACGTGATGAGAAAACTTAGAGATCAAGGAAGACATCTTATTTCATTTGCTTATGGTGATGTTGCCATTAAAACAAAGGGTACAGCTGATATTCTGTTTATAGAGCCAGAAATCTGGCAATGGAGATTGCTTGATGAATACTCCCTGGCTGCATATTATATAGGAAATCCTGATATAGCACTGGAGAAAACTTCTGCCATACTAAATGCACCGTTCTTTAAGGATATTTCACCGGAAGAACAGGCTAGACTTAAGAAGAACTTTGATTATTATAAGAGAGGATCAGAGGATAAAGCTAAGAAAATTCAGCAGATGCAGGCAATGCAGGGTGCAGGATTAAGAAAAGCATAGAAGATATATAGAGAAAAAAGTTTAAATAATGAAGCATCTTTTAGAATTTGATAGCTACTCTCCAACAAATGAAGCGGAGATTAAAGGCGGGATCCCTGTTTATAACGAAACTGAATTTGTTAAAAACCCTAGAATGGAGCCTGCGATGATAATTAAAAAACCGGAAATTATCTCGGTGGTTGATAAGTTTATTAAAGACCAAGAAAACGGTAAAATCCAATTTGTTAATGTTGTTGCAGATATACCAACTCAGGGTAAAAGAGTTCCTCAGTATGTTATCGATGAACTTGCAGAGGAAAGAAAAAGAATGGCAAAAAGAAAAGCTAATATCTACGGAAGCAGAAGCGAAAGAGCTGATAGACCGGAGGAGGAAGATTACACTGATGATATTAATATATTCGTTGATTCTGAATTTATGGTTCAGGGCGTTGTTAATAAATTAGGTAAAGATTTCATTATTGGTATACCAGCTTCACATAAGAGAAAAGTAGAAGCTAGCAAAGAAGCTATGGAATACTATACAACTTACATCGAGCCAGATCAAATCATAGAAGTTTATTTTACGCCAAAAGAAATGTAATATACATCCATTTTTTTAATTTTTAATTTAATATTAAAACTCCCAATAGAGATATTGGGAGTTTTTTATTGAGAACAATTTTTAAAAGCGCCATATAATAATAAATTAAAACCTAGTAGATGAGTAATAAAGTTAATAAAACAATCGAGGTACTTACTGACTTTGAGCACATAATTAAAAGACCAACCATGTACGTTGGTTCAGTTAAGAAGAGTGAGGAGACATTACCTATAATAGGTGACGGATTCATAAAGTCGGTAAATAAGGAGCATTCGATAGGAATGTATAAGTTATTCGATGAAGTGTTTGCTAACTCAGTAGACGAAGCCAAAAGGATGTCTACGTCAATGAAAAAGATAATTGTTGAGGTTGATTCGAAGGAGAATTCAATTTCGATTACAGATACGGGTGATGGATTTACAAACGGATCTATTATTAATAAGAAAAGTGGATTAAGTAACATAGAGACTGCGGTATCAATGCTTAGAGCTGGCTCTAATTTTGATAACGATAATATCGATGAATCCATTGTGGGAACTAATGGTATGGGGGTTAGCTTAGTTAATGCTTTGTCCGTTAAATTTGGAATAGAGACAACCAATAGCAAGGAAACATATAGCCAAACCTGGAATTCTTTTATAGCTGAGAAATCAAAGGTTTCTGCAAAGCTTAAAAGCAAGGTAACCGGAACGAGGGTTTCTTTTATACCAAACAGCTCAGTGTTTGATAACTCCCAATGGGACTATTCCACTATAAGATCGTATCTATGTTTAAAGAAGAGAGTTTTAGAAACCGAGGAGAAGACATCATCGCTGAAGATAGAATTTATATGGAATGGTAAGACAGAGGTCATACAATCGGAACTCAAACCTGATTGGTCGCATAAGACAAACATAGGTGAAATACTTGTTTGGGAAAAACGACAAGACTCGGGAACATTCTCTTTTGTGAATAGCGCTTTATGCACTGGTATACACCAGAAAATAGTTCAGGACAGAATAAACGTACAACTTGATGACACGCTTGGACATCATTTCTATGATACGCTAATCATTCTTAACATGTCACCGAAGATAGTTAGATTCGGTGATCAAAATAAAACAAAATTCGTATCTAAACGTGAGGAGGTTGAACCTACCATAGTTAGAAACTTTGATGCAGCACTTCAGAAATTCTTTAAGAGTGAGGTTTTTAAGAAAATTAAAAAAGCTGTTGATGATAGAAGAAAGGACACGGAGCTAAAGAAAATCAGGAAGGAAAAGAAATCAATAAAGATTAAGCACTCCAATAAATACTTCCCTGCAACATCGGCTAGAGCAGAAAATCTTTTTATCGTGGAAGGTCTAAGCGCAATGGGATCAATTCTTCAGAAGAGAGATCCGAAAAAAGACGGTGTATATGCACTTAAGGGAAAGATCAAGAATGCCAGGAGTTTATCTGATCTCTCTGACAATAGAGAAATATTGGAACTCATGCAGATATTAAACTTGGATCCCGAGGGGCATAACTTAATATGTCCATTTGAGAAGGTTGTAATAGCTACAGATCAAGATCCCGATGGTGCACACATAACATCGCTGTTAATAAACTTGTTCTATATCTGGTTTCCGTGGATGGTTAAACAAGGGAGAATCCATTTTTTAGAAACCCCTCTTGTCACTGTTGGTGATAGGGTTAAGAAATATTATTATTCATCAGAGGAATTCAGAAAAGGCGTTGCCAAAGGTGATAAGGGTAACGTTAGATACCTGAAGGGACTTGGTTCATTATCGCTGGAGGATTGGGATTATGTGATGAAGAATAAAAGAATAGTATCCCTGAAAGAAGATCCACAAACCAAAAAACATTTGGAGATGGCATTTGGTAAATCATCGAATGAAAGAAAAAAATGGCTTAGTCCGGAGTAAATATTTTTTTATCCCGGTTATACTGATTATATTTGTGAGATAATCATCTAATACATAGAAATGGAAAGAAAATACGGTTACTGCTGCATAAACATGACGCTGTCAGAGCAGAAGGAAAGGGTCACTACGAATAGAGGCATGGTTAAAAGAACATTTCTGGAGAGAGGTCTTTCTTACGTATCAGAATTAGCACTACAGAACGTGAAGGATCTTAAAACTATTCTGGAATGGAATCATGCTAATTCCATCAACATGTACAGGATGTCCAGTGATATGTTTCCCTGGTGCTCAGAATATGAAATATCTGATCTTAGCGATTATAAGGAAATCTCCATGATATTAAAGGAATGCGGGGATTTTGCTAAATCCGTTGATCAGAGAATAACTTTCCACCCATCACCATACGGTGTTCTAGCTTCCGATAGGCCTGATGTTGTTGTCAAAGCAATCAAGGAATTATCCCAACACGGTGAAATCATGGATCTTATGGGATTAGATAGATCTGTATACTACCCAATCAATATTCACGTAAATACAACGAAACCAGATAAAGAAAGCGCAGCTGAAAGATTTTGCAAAAACTTTTCTTTACTTCCTGAATCTGTTAAAAGTAGACTTGTTGTAGAGGTTGACGATAAAAAATCACAGTATACATCGCTTGATTTGCATAGAATGGTTCATTCTAAAATTGGGATACCAGTTACTTTTGATTATCTGCACAATGCATGTAACCCACCGGAGGTTCTCTGTGAGGAGGCATCACTCAGGGTTTGCCTATCAACATGGCCGGAAAGCATACCTGCAATCACACACTACTCGGATTCACGGAAATTACACGAGGATGAATCAGTTAAGGAAGTAGCACATTCAGATTGGATTTGGAAATCACCCGAAACATATGGGCTAAACTTCGATATAGAATTTGAAGTAAAGATGAAGGAGAGAGCTCTTTTGAAATTTATGGAAAAAAAAGATTTTTTATATGAAAAACAGTAAAGAATTACAGGAATTTGAGGATCTAATAAACGATCCCGCTAACAATGAAGTTAAATATAGCATCGATAGATCTATAGAAGCATCAGTTAAATATAGCTATCTGACTGAAAAGTATGGTAAGGAAGCAGTTGATAATTTGGTACCAGATACATTAACTCTATCGGATTACGATGTTTTTGTTGAAGTAAAAAAACAATTAGAAACCGAATCACAATCTTAGTATGGATGGATTAGAGGGAGGAGGATTTATATTTATGGGTGGACAAGAGCCACCAAAACATCCTCAACACAAAATATTAAAGAAACATATAGAGAGATCCGTGCAGGATCTATTCTTGGAGGCTTTAAGAAAACAGCCAATAGAACTATTATACGTATTTGAGACTGAAGAGCAAATAGACGGATTTATAGATAGGATCCTTACATACTGGGAAAGATTTGAAAAATATGAAACCTGTCGGGACGTTGTTGTTCTTGGTAAGGAGTTAAAGAATAAATGGAGCAATAGGGATCGATTCGAATCTACTGATGCTGTTATTAGAATAAAAGACATATTTAAGTCAAACTTTGAATAAATGAAAGACTATTACCAAATACTTGGAGTTAATAAAAATTCAACTCCAGATGAGATTAAAAAAGCTTATCGTAAGCTTGCAATGAAATATCATCCGGATAAATCGGGTAACGATCCGGCATCAGAATCTAAATTTAAGGACGTATCGGAAGCATATGATACTTTATCCAATACCGATAAAAAAGCAAAGTATGATAATCCATTCGGTGGTGGGTTTGGTGGAGGAGATCCATTCTCCAATGCTTTCAATGGCAGAAATCCATTCCAGAGTGGAGATTTTTCTTCATTCTTTAGTGGTGGATTTGGATCAAGAGCTAACCACGAGCCTATGATCAATAAAGGGAGAAACGTCAGCGTTTATGTTGCAATAACACTGGAGGAAATGATGACTGGATCCGTTAAAAGAGTGAAGGTTAATCGTCGGGTTCAGTGTGATCCATGTAAAGGTACAGGAGCGGAGGACGGTAACACTGTTAATTGTACACAATGCGGAGGTCTGGGGAGAATCAATAAAACAGTACATCATGCTTTCGGAGAAGTTGTTATGCAGGAAACATGCAGAGGATGTCAGGGAGCAGGAACATTGGCTAAGAGCTATTGCAAAGAATGCTCGGGCTCAGGAACAGTAAGAAGGGAAGAAGAATTGGACGTAAACATACCAAAGGGATCTATAAGTGGTGTTTCATATTTGGTTGTAGGTAAAGGTGATTGGGCAAAATCACCATCAAATCCCGGAGATCTTATAGTTAATGTCGAAGAGATCTTACATCCTGTTTATACTAGAGACGGAATAAATCTGGTATATGATAAGTACATTACATTTAAGGATGCATGTTTAGGTGTAGATGCAGAATTACCAAATTTAAGGGGTTCTACATTTAGAATAAAGATTCCGCCAGGAACATCTCCCGGTAAAATATTAAGACTACATGCTAAGGGATTACCCGAATTCAATGGATTTGCTAATGGCGATATTTTAATAAAGGTCCATATATCCATACCAAAAGAATTGACACAGGAACAAATTGATGCACTCGAATATTTTAGCTAATATGGAAATACTATTATTTTTATTATTCTCTGGATGGTGTGTAACCTCGGGAATAATTAACGGGACAATACTTGATCCGCTTAGAAACTGGGCATTAGTAAAAGTTCCTATCTTTGGTAAGCTATTAACATGCATAAGATGCCTGGGTTTTTGGGTCGGTTTTGTATTGTTCGGATTTTTAACATGTAAAGGAACCCTTGGCCCGATAATACCTGGAACATCCACGTTGATAAATTATATCCTTCTGCCATTTATACAGAGCGGTTCTGGTGTTATAATTGAGTCGGCCGTTATATTTCTGATGAGGGATAGAAAAAACATAATAAACAACGACATCACAATTCCGGAGAATAAATCACCAAACAAAAATTAATGAGCAACTACCTAAGCATAACTGATCAGATAAACACCCAATACAGAACATATGCTCTATACGTTCTACAAAGTAGGGGAATACCGAATTTCTATGATGGCTTAACCCCTGTGCAAAGATTGATATTGGAAAATTCACCGGTTAAATATAATAAGACAATCGGTTTGGTTGGCGAGGTTATTAAGACAGGTTTATATCATCACGGTGATTCTTCACTTGCTGGAGCTATATCCAAATTGGCTAGGCCGTTTGGATGTTCGTACGGTGTACTGGAAGGTGATGGATTTTTCGGATCACCAGTTAATCCAAGTCCATCAGCACCTAGATACACCTCAGTAAAGATCAACCAGAAAGTCAAGGATATAATTTCCAAAAACTATGATCTGAATGAAAAAAATAGTGAGGGAGGGCATGATTGGATCCATACGGAGATTCCAATAGGTCTTATGACACATGTGGTTGGTATTGCTGTGGGATACAGAAGTAATATACTTCCAAGAAAATTTGAAGATGTTGTTGAATATCTACAGGGAACTCCAAAGCTTCTAAAGCCATATTTTAAAGATTTCTCAGGAAAGATAACAAAGTGGATGAATGAGGAAAATACCTGGCTAATAGAAAGTGGCATCGAGATAGATGCAAATAAGAAAATAATTCGAATATTTGATCTTCCGCCTGTGATGAGATATGACAGCTTTATAAACAAGCTGGAGGACAAGCTGGAAAGAACAGGTCATGACTATAGAATAGAAAATAGATCTCAGAGCAAATGCGATCTGATAGTTTCTTTAAGAGGAATATCGGGTGGTCCTGATGCTTTCAAGGATGTATGTGAAGCTGTTAATAAGCTATGCAAAATAATAGTTAAGGAGGATATCATCTTCATTAAGGACGGTAATGTAATGGAATTTAGTTCGGTCAAGGAATACCTTGATCACTTTAGAGGTCATCTTGAATTGGTCAAGCTTAAAAGATTGGTTAGAGATGAAGCTAATTATTCCAGAGAACTTGCTTTTCTTGAGGCCAAATTGAAGTTTCTTAATTTCATGATAGAAAAGAAAAGAAGCAATGACGAGATAGTTAAATTTCTATCTGTATTTGAGGGGTGGATATCAGCAAGATTGCAAAAAATAGAAATAGTGAAGCTAAGTATCGAGCACATAAAGCAAACAGAGATTGATATACAGGAGCTTAAAAACAAAATAGCTAAAACTAAAAAGGAAATAAAAGAGCAGGATAAGATCTATAAGTCTAGAATGAAGGATATACTTAAGCTGGTGAAAGGTAAGAATACAAGATTTAACACAACTGCACTATTTGAACCTACACACACTGATGGGATAGAAATATTTCAGGTAATTGAGGAAGAGGAAGAAAATATAGAGGAACAACAGGTGGAAGATGAAATATAAAATTAAAAACAACTAGAACTATTAAATAATAAAAAAGATGAAATTAAGAATTACCAGCATCACAAATCTAATCTCCTTTCTAAAGAGATTGAAAACAGTTGACAGAAGTGTTATTTTAGAGATAACAGACGATAAATTATTTTCTAAGGTTCATACACCAGATAAATCCGTTATGAAGTATTCAAGCGTTATGATGAGTGACGTATTGGAAGGTGAGATTGATTGGAAAAGCGTAAAGGCTGACCGAATTAAAATCGGTATAGTTGATGTTACTAGATTGGTTGAGGCATTTAAACACTTCAGACCAGAGGAAGAAGTTAACATCGAATTATCGCTAACTAATTCTGATGGATCATGTATTGCTAATGAGATCAATCTTGTTTCAGCTTCGCTTAATATAAAATTGAGATGTGCTGATCTATCTTTACTTTCGTACGTTGAGGATAATATTCTATCGATGGTTCATTCTAAGGAGGATTATGTAGTTAACTTCAGAATATACCAATCGGATTTTAGTACTATAATTTCTCTATGTGGTTTGGAATCAAACTCAGAGGAAATTCTTTGCTTTAAAGTCAATGAAAAAAATGCCCACGCCATAGGAGAATCTTTCAATTATAAATTGAACATAGGATCATCCGAGATAATGATGGAATCTGAAGAAAATTCAGCACCAAACATTTATAAAAATCAACTATCGTACATGGAGCAAGAAACTTGCCAAGTGTATG
>Ga0315905_10003120_pt1 | contig 17160 bp, 13 predicted proteins | sample LakEriMetagenome_5_FD_203522 | JGI IMG/M metagenome (GOLD analysis project Ga0315905, IMG submission 203522) | Freshwater fungal communities from buoy surface, Lake Erie, Ohio, United States - Buoy 4 MA121 | ecosystem: Environmental > Aquatic > Freshwater > Lake | place: USA: Lake Erie, Ohio... | reverse complement strand
GACCACGGGCGCGGGGCCGACGGGATAGCCGACGACCGCCGCGCCGCCGCCGCTCCCCCCTTGCTGCTGCTGCAGCGGCTGCTGCCCCCCCGCCGCCGCCGCCGGCGGCTGCTGCGACGACGAGTAGTAGTCGCCGTACACGGGCGGGCGGGCGCCCGCAAAGCCGCCGCCAAAGGGGTGCGCGCCCCCCGCCGGCGGCTGCGGGATGGGCGCCATCTGGACGCCGCCGCCGCCGCCGCCGCCGCCGCCCATGCCGCCGCCGCCCATGCCCCCGCCCCCCCAAGCGCCCCAAGGCGCCGGCGCCGCCGCCGCCATCCCGCCGCCGCCCATGCCGCCCATCATCGCGCCAGCCGCGGCGGGCGTGTGCGCGGCGAGCGCCTGTGCGCGCTGCGCGCGCAGGTACTTGCCCACGCGCGCGGCCAGCAGGCCGTTGGACGCCATGAGCGCCAGGAACACGCCCGTCGCCACCCAGCACAGCGCGACGACCGCGTTGCGCGCGGGCGCCTCGGGGACGCCCGCGCGGTTGGCGGCCGCGGCAGAGCCGCCGAGCGAGATGCCCGCGGCGCCCCACCACGCGGCGAGGAGGAGGTCAAAGGCGGCCTCGACGAGGCGCCCGCGCCCGGCGCAGTCGCGCGTGAGGCACTGCGCCAGGGACAGGATGAAGGAGGCGAGGACTGTGTGCGTGTTTTTGCGTGTGTGTGTGTGCGTGTGGGGGGGGGGGGGCGGCGTGTGAGCGGCCGGGGGCGTCTCTTTTTCGCGCGCTTTTTGGTGAGCGGCGGCGGCAGCGCGGGGGACGCCCGCGCAATAAAAGAAGCCGCCGGACTACGGCAGCATGAACCCACGCACCCGACCCGGCCGCCGTCGTGTACGCGTACGAGCACTGCGACGACGATCCGCTCCCGACACTCCCGCTGCCGCCGCCGCCCGCGGGGGCCGCCGCCATCAGGCACGTGTACGACAGGGCGACGTCGCGCGACCCCTGCACCTGCGCGACGCTGTAGTCCTCGAGGTTGTAGCGGATGAGGCCGATGATGGCGACGCTGGACGCGAGGTGGAACATGGAGAGGAGGATGTTGAGGTAGCCCAGGCGCTTCGCGAGGCGGAGCGTCTCGGGCGGGATCTCGACGCCCCCGTTGGCCGGCGGCCGAGGCGGCGGCGGGGCGGCGGCCCCGGGCACAAACATCGGCGGCGGCGGCGCGCCCATGTTGTACTGCGGGGGGGCTGGCGGCGGCGGCGCGCCCCATGCCGGGCCGCCGAAGAGGTTGGCCATGGGGTTTGCTCGCTGCTGTGCGGCTCGCGTGCGCGTGCGCGCGTGTGCGCGGGAAGCAAGCGCAAGGGAGGTGTGATGTGAAGCGGTAGCGGTTGGGTTTTGTGTTGGTCGCGCAAGGGGGGCTTGCGCGAGAGGCGGGCGCGCGCTGTGTCTGCGTGGATCGCGTGGATAAGGGGGCTTCTGTGGTGTGTGGTCCTCGCGCGCGTGAATTGGGAGTGTGTGCGGGCCGTGCGCGTGTGCGTACGCAAGGAAGCCGGGACAGCGCGCGCGCGTCCGTCTCTCGTGGCGCCCTCGAGTCGCGACGGTTTCGGCGGCGGCGGCAACAAGGGAGACTGGACCCCACCTCGCGCGATGTCACGAACCGCAGAGGCGCATTGGCCTCGCCCACGATCGATAGCCGCGCTCATAGATAAACGCGCACACGCGCGCGCGCCGCATTCACCGAAAGCCCTCGTCGTCTCCTCTTCCGTGACCACCTCGTCGCAAACGCGACCGCCCCCTCCGAGCCCAGCGCCACACCGCCACCGATGGACGTCCTCTGGAAGGGCGGCGCCCTCCTGGCCGCCCAGGCCGAGGGCGCCGCGCGCCTGTGCGCCGCGCTCCCGCTCGCGATCGCGTGCAACGCCGGGACCGACGCGTCGTCGATGCTGCGGCGGCGGGCAGCGCCGCCCTCGTCGTCGTCGTCGCCGTCGTCGTCGTCGCCACCATCAGCATCGCGCTGCCCCTTCAGCGGCCTGGTTGGCGGCGCCGCGTCTTGCCCCGGGGCGCGCATGGCCGCCGCCGCCGAGGCGGCCAAGGCGGCGGCGTTGGTAGCAGCACCAGCGGCAGCACCAGCGGCAGCACCAGCGGCCGGCGGCGGCGACGCGGCCAACGGCGGCGGCCGTGTCACCTGGGTCGAGGGCCGCGTCACGCACGTGCGCCGCCGCCCGGCGCGCCACGCTTTTGCTTACGACGTGCGCCTCGCGCTGATCGACCTCGACAACCCCCCCACGTGGCTTGCGCGCTCCAGCCAACGAAAAGACCACCTCTCGGCCGACGAGGCGCGCGCGGCCGCCGGCACAACGGGGCGCGTGCTGCTGCTGACCTTGCCGGCGGCCGCCGGGTACGTGCAGAACCCGATCTCGGTGTATTATTGCTACGACGGCGCTGGAGCTGGGGGTGGCGACGAGGCGCGAAAGCAGCAGCAGCAACAACAGCAGCAAGACGCCACGACGCCCCCCCACCCGGAACTGCGCCGCTGCATCGCCGAGGTGACCAACACGCCCTGGGGCGAGCGCGTGTCGTTCGTGTTCGACCCAAGGGGGGCCGCGGTGCCCAAGTCTCTCCACGTCTCGCCGTTCATGGACATGCGCAACGTGTGGCTGCTCAAGGCGACGGATCCGCTCGCTGTGCCGCCAAAAGAAGGGGGCGGCGCGTCGGGCGGCGACGAAAGCGCCGCACGCGCTCCCTCGCTCGTCGTGCTTTCCGTGCTGGTCGACCACCCGGAGCTCGGGCGCTACTTTGACGCCCAGTTTGTCGGCAGGGCGGTCAAGGCGGCGGCGGACGGCGACGGCGCCGACGGCCGCAGCGAGCGCTCGGGGCTCGCGGCGCTCTGGCGGTACGGCTTCCTGCCGCAGCGTGTGGCGGTGTGGATCTACGCGCACGCGGTGCTGCTAGCGCTCAAGGGCGTCAAGGTGCAGCCCAAGCCCGATTTTGAGGCGTACGCGCCGCGGGCCGAGGCCGCGTTGCGCAAGGAGGAGGAGGGTGAGCGGGATGGGGGGGCCGGCCGGGGCGCGCCGCCGATCCGGGGGGGCGCCAAGAGCGCCGTCGCGGGGTGGGCGGGGCGGCCGTACGTCTGGCGCCCGGCGCTGCGGTGGCCGTGGCACTTGAGCTGAGAGAGGCGGCGGGGGTGCTCGGGTTGATGTTTTCGTGTGTGTTTTAAAAACAAAGCAGGGGTGTTTGTGTGTAGAGCCGCGCGCGCTGTTCAGACGACGACTCTCTCTTGCTCATTATTCCTTTTTTTTCCACCCTCTACTACACGCCGTAGATCATGTCGTCGTCGGTGTTATAGATCAAAAAGACGAGCAGCTCCTTCGGGTTCTGCTCGTTGGGCTGCACCAGCACGCCCGTGCGCATCAGCACGGGGTCCGTGTACATGTCGCCGCCCTTGGCGCCCGGCACCTGCGGCGTCTTGAAGCCGTCGCGGATGGCCGCGTCCACGTTGTCCGGGGCCACCGACGTGACGGCCATCGCGACGCCGTACTTGCTCTTGGGGATCGTCAGGTCTCCGCACGCCCCGCTGCTCGTCTCGGCGAGCTTGCTCCACTGGCCGGTCTTGGGCGGCTTGTCGATCAAGCCGCGCGCGCACGCGTAAAACGTGGGCAGGGGCGCCCCGATGTGGATGTGCAGCTGGTGCTGCGAGCGCGCGTCGAGGGAGTTGACGTACGCGACGGGGCGCTTGATGGACGGGATGTTGGGGTTGATGACGTTGCCGGCGATGGCGTCCTTGATGGCCGTCTCCCACAGCTTGGACGAGGGCGCGCCCGCGACCACCGACTCGACGCCCGTCGTCGGGCGCACGGGGATGATCTTGGAGCGCCTGGAGTCGCCCGAGTAGATGTAGTCGGCGCTCGGCTTGCGGTCGACGACGTCGCGGTACAGCAAGCACGCGTGGCACCAGTAGTTGTCGCCGCCGGCCGCCTTGTCGTCGCAGTTTTTGTGCCAGTCGGTGACCAAGTCGTCGCCGTTGGGGTTGATCGGGTTGTCCTTGCACTTCTGGGCGGCGCCGAGGCGGCCGTAGCCGTTGCTGCCGTTGTGGTGCTTGCTGCTGCTGCTGCTGCTGCTGCTGCTGCTGCTGCTGCTGCTGCTGCCGCCGCCGCCGCCCGAGTGGCGCTCGCCCGAGTGGTGGGCGCTGCTGCCGCTGCCGCTGCCGCTGCCGCTGCCGCTGCCGCTGCGGTGCTGGGCGTACGTCGCTGCCAGCAGGGGGGTGGGCGGGGGCGGCGGCGACAGCGGGCGCGCGGCAGCGGCGACGACCAGCGCGGCGAGCAGCAGCGCGCTCGCGAGCGCAGCGGCGGCGCGGCGCGCCGTCGTCATCGCTGCTGGCGGCTTTCTGGCCGGGCTGGCCTTCTAATTGGCGCCTACTCGCACGATGGATGACGAGGAGACCTTGGCAGCCAAGTGCCGTGATGTCTCTCGGAATTGCTTTCGAGCAGGCCTCTGCTTTTTTTTTTCTTTGGCTTTGTCGGGTTGTTCGGCGCGGCACGCGCTGTCATAGACTGTTGTGTCGGGTGTGCCAAGTCGCGCAGTGAGTAGGTGAGGTTGAGTTTGGATGCGTTGAGGAGGCGCGGGGCTTGAGCGACCCTTATGTAGCCGGGGCGGTTGAAGAGGGAGAGCGGAGGCCGGTTCGCGGCGGCGACCGCGCGCGCGAGGTCGCGACCTGGACGCCCAGAGCGCAAAAAAGTGACACACATCTTTTCCGAGACCAGTCCCCTCGGACGCCGGTGCCACCGCACGCGGAGCAAGCGCTCAAGCATGGACCTGCACCCACGCGCCTCACACTGGACGAACAAGCAAAGGAGTCGCAATTTGATGAAGAGAGAGAGAGAGAGAGAGAGAGAGAGAGAGAGCGAGGGAAGAGGGAGAGGGCGCGCGATTCGCCGCACCGCCCCCCGCCCCCCCCCCGCCCCCCCCCTTCGGCCGCGCCCCCCGTCAAAAACAAAAACAAACAAACAACCAAATCACGTCTTGTTGCCAAACACCTTCTCGTCGTTGGTATTGCTGATCAGGAACACCACATAATTGCCAGTGGGATTCGGGCGGAGCACCAGCACGGCCGTCCGCGCCAGCGCGGGGTCCGCGACGATGTCGTTGCTTTTCGCCTCGGACACAACCTTGCCGCTCCGAAATCCAGACCGGATGGTGCTGCTGATCTTGTCCCCCGCGCTCGACGTCGCGTAGATCGCCACATCGCGGCCGCCCACGCCGAGCGCGCGGCAAGCGGAGCTCTTGGGGTCGTAGGCGGACGGGCCCGTCCACACGCCAGCGGCGGGCGGCTTGGCGACGATCTTGGCCGCGCACGTCGAAAAGTTTGCGTTGGCCGCGTCGCCAACGTGAATGTGCAGCTGGTGCTGGTCGCGGTAGGCGAGCGAGTTGGCGAACGCGAGCGGGCTGCGCGCCTTGTGGGGGAGGCCCGTCGGCAGCGTCCCGCCGCCCTTGGCCGCGTCGGCCAGCGCCTGGACCCAGTAGAGCGAGGTGTCGTGGCCGTCGCGCGCGGCCGACTCGAGGCCGGGGAGCGCGCGCGTCGGGATAATCTTGGCGCGATGGACGCCCGACTTGCTGCCGGAGTAGATGTAACCGAGTGCCGGGCTTTTGGCCTGGCTCGCCATCTGCCAGAGCTTGCAGCTGTCGCACGCGGCGTTCTCGGGCGCGTCGCACGCTTTCGAGAAGGAGACGACCAGGTCGAAGCGCCCGGGCGGTAGGTCGGTGGAGCTCGGCGTGCACTTGACGGCGGCCGCGCCGCGCGACAGCAACAGTAATGCGGTGGCGGCGAGCAACATCGTGGCTATCGCCTCTTCGTCAAGGTGGCGCGGTTGGCGCGCGCGCGCCTCCGGGTCGGAAGGAGTGACCAGACTGCGAAGGCAGTCCTTGACGTGGCCTAGCACAGGGCCGTGGGTCAATGCAGACGAGTTGGGGAGCGACGGGGCATCGAGGGGTCGCGCGCGTTATGGTTGCTACTGATTTGATTGGTTGGGACGGGTGCGGAAGGAGGCCTCTCGATTTCGGTTCAGAGACGCCGACGACGCCGACGTCGACGACTCGCACTCTTGCCGCCGCGCCCCCTCCCTCCCCCCACACACACAAAAATAAAAATCAAGCGCCTTCTGCCCGCGCGCACCCCACACTCTCTAGCGCGTCCCACCGGTCGCCCCCTACTACTACTACTACTTCTACTACTACTGCCGCAGCAGCATATGGTCGTTCACTTCCACGCCGTCGAAAATCACGACCAAGTTTTCGTCAGAGGTCGCGTGCGGGTAGGCCACGAGCGCCACGCCGGCCGTCGCCGAGCGCCCGACGCGCTCGAGCCCCTCCTGCGCGGCCGCGAGGATGTTGGCGCGCCCGCCCACGGGCCAAAGGTACTCGAGCTTGGTCACCTCGGCGGTCGAGCGCGCGCTGAGCCCCGTGCAGGTGGCCCGCCACCACACGCCCCGCGGCGGGGTCGGCAAAAAGTTGGAGCACGCGGCCCAGGCGGCCGACTTGCGCCCGACATGCAGGTGCAGGCTGTGGTACTTGCGCTGGTCGCGGCTGTTGATCATGACAGTAAGGTCGCGCGCCGGGATCCGCGGGCGCTCGCTCGTGCCGGCCACCGCGTCGTCCCAGCCGTACATCCACGCGTCGGCCGTGCTGCGCCCCGCGTCGCCGCGCGCGAGGTTCTCGACGCCCACGACAGGCTCGAGCGGCATCACGATCCAGTTTGCTGCGAGCGGCACCAGCGCGTTGGACGGGGCGTAGTAGACGGGCGGGCCCATGCCGCCGCAGTCTCGCTTCGTCAGGGAGGCGAGGCACTCGCGGATGTCACGCCACAGGCCGCACGACGGGCACTCGTTGTTGACGGTCGCGTTGCAGTTGGCGCTCAGGTCGGCGACGCAGTCGTTCTCGCGGCTGTGATCATAAAAGGTGGGGGATTGGTCTCAGTGGGGTGGAGGTGGGGGGGGGGGGGGGGGAGGTCGGCGCGGCGGATGTTTTTGTTCTTGTTTGGGGGGGGCGCCCGGAATAGACGCACGGCGCTGCGGCATCGCGCTTCCCCCACGCGCCAACCAAAAACAAACCCGAGCAGCTACTCACGGCGTCTCGCACTCGGACCTGCACCTGTCCGCCAGCTCGTCCGAGAGCAACGAAAAGCTGGGCGGGGGCAGGAGCGAGCCGCCGTCGTCGCCGTCGTCGCCGTCCTCCTCCCCACCGCCGTCGGGCGACGTCTCGTTGCCGAGCCGCAGGCCCCAAGCCCCGGCGCCGTCGCCCTCCGCCGCCCCCCCAGTCGCGTCCGCGGTAATGCCCAATTCGAGGAGCTCGACGGCGTCCAGGTTCTGCGCCTCGCGCAGGCGGCGGCGGCCGCTGTCGCAGGTGCCGCCGACTGCGAGCGCCGCGAGCGCCGCGAGCGCGAGCAGCACAAGGCGGCCCCGCGCCATGTTTTTTTGGTCTTTTTTGGGGTGCGATTGGGTGGGTCGCGGGTCGTTGAGTCTACGATCAAGTCGTCCTAGTGTGGTTGTGCGACGTTGAGTCTGGCGAGGCAAGGGGGACTTGAGAGAGAGGGAGAGAGAGTCGCGATGCCCCGGCCGCCGCCGCGCGCCCTCGACCTCGACCGCGCTCGTCCGCCCCCGCCCCCTCGCCCCGGAGGAGCTTCCGGGCGCCGCTCGCGTTTGCATTCATGCACGAGCCCAATCCACGACAATCCCAACCCCCACTTGCTACTCTCAAGTCTCTTCTCCTCACTCGTCCTTGGCACGGCAAGCAGCAAGCCCTCTCGATTCGTTCGTGGGCGGGTGCAACCACCACCACCAGAAACACCAGATGCTCGCACGCGCACCCGCGCCGAGCGCGCGCGCCGCCGCCCGCTCGAACCGCCCCTCCTCGGTCTCGCGCCTAGCCGCGCGCCCCAGCCGCAACACGCCCGCGGTGATCGTCCGCGCCGCCGGCGGCAGCAACGGAGGTGCGTGGGACGTCGCCGTCGTCGCCGTCGTCGTTCGCCACGGATGTCGCCGTCGGCGCTGCCACCGCCCGCGAGCGAATCGGCCCCGCCTCCGTCCTCGCTCGCTCACCCCGCACGTCGCCCTGCCGCCCTCCCTCCGCCCCAAAACATCACACCAAGCACAGACCGCCAGCCCTGGGACCTCGGCCGCTTCGGCCGCACCGTCCTCTTCTTCAACACCTCGGGCCTCCTCGGCTTCCTCGGCCGCCTCCTCGGCAACGACGCCGCCCCGGCCGCCCCCGCCGCCGGCCCCACCTCTGCCGCCTCGGCCGCCGCCCCGGCGGCAGCAATGATCCCCCTCATCGACCGCCGCCAGCAGGGGGCCCCGTCGGCCCTCCCGGGCGTCACCCTCGTCACGGGCGCCACGGGCGGCGTCGGCAAGCGCGCCGTCTCCCTCCTCCTGGCGCGGGGGGCCCACGTCCGCGCGCTCGTGCGCGACGTGCCAAAGGCGCGCGACCTGCTCTCGGGCCTCGACGCCGCGCCGGGCGCCTTTCTCGAGCTGCTGCCCGCCGACCTCACGCAGCCCGCCACCCTGCCCGCCTCGGCCTTTGCGGGCGTGCGCCGCGTCCTCTCGGCCGCCGCGTGCGTCGTCCAGCCGAAGGAGGGGGACGACGCGCGGCGCAGCAAGTACATGCAGGGCATCCAGTTTTTCGACCCGGAGATCGCGTCGGACGCGCCCGTCGACGTCGAGCTGCGAGGGATGCAGGCGCTGCTCGAGCGCGTCGCGCCGAGCGTGGGCTCGGCCAAGGGGCTGGCGCTCCTGGACGCCGGGGCGCCGGGAGCGGCCGAGGCGCTGCGGCGGCAGTGGGGCGCGCTGGACGACGTCGTGATGGGCGGCGTCAGCGAGAGCTCGATGGTGTTCCAAGCCGCGGCGGGGCCTGACGCTCCCGCCGCCGCCGCCGTCTTTCGCGGCGTCGTCTCGACCGCCAACCGCGGCGGCTTTGCGAGCACGCGCTCGCGCAACTTTGAGCCGGCCGTCGACGTCGCGGCCTACGACGGCCTCGAGCTCGTCGTGCGCGGCGACGGCCAGCGCTACAAGTGCATCCTGCGCTCGGACCCGGCCTGGGACGGCGTCGGCTACACGTGCTCGTTCGTCGCCGAAAAGAAGAGCGACGGCGACGGCTGGACGACCGCGCGCCTGCCGTTCTCGTCGTTCAAGCCGGTTTTCCGCGCCAAGACGCTCGTCGGCGAGCCTCCCTTCGACCCGCGCACCCAGCCCATCGCGTCGATGCAGCTCATGCTGTCCAAGTTCGAGTACGACGGCGCGCTCAACCCGGAGTTCCGCGAGGGGGCGTTCGAGCTGCCGATCCGCGCGATCGGCGCCTACGTCTCGCCCGCGAGCGTCGGCGCCCCGCGCCTCGTGCACGTGAGCTCCGCGGGGGTCACGCGTCCCGACCGCCCCGGCATCGACGTCGAGCAGGAGCCCCCGGCCGTCAAGCTCAACGACGCGCTGGGCGGGCTGCTTACGTACAAGCTCGCGGGCGAGCAGGCCGTGCGCGACAGCGGCGTGCCGTTCTGCGTCGTGCGCCCCTGCGCCCTGACCGAGGAGCCGCGCGGCATGCCCGTGCTGGCGTCCCAGGGCGACACGATCAAGGGGAAGGTCGGCCGCGACGACGTGGCCGAGCTGTGCGTGGAGATCCTGGCGGGCAAGGCGCTGTCCCCCGGCGTCGGCACCGACGCCACGTTCGAGATCAAGTCGACCGTCCCCTTCTCGCAGCCGTGGACGCCCGAGGCGTCGGCCGAGGCGCTGGCGGCCGAGGGGGTCGCCGGCGGCGGCGCCGCCGCCTCCACGCGCGACTGGGCCAAGCTCCTGCCGGCGGGCGGGCTGAGGCGCGGGGTGACGGGCCGGACGATCGGGGGGGCCTACAGCGGCGACGCGGTCGAGCCGGGATACGTGGACGTTTGGAAGGCCGAGGAGGAGGAGGAGGAGGCGCGGCGGGGCGTCGTGGGCCCCGCGCCGGCCGCGCGCGAGGAGGCGCGCGTGGCGGCCTAGAAAGAGACGCCTTGGTGGTGCGCGCGCCGGCCCGTCAGTCAGTCAGTCACTGCGCCCAACTCTTCATTCCATCGACTAGCCTCCGCGTTTTATCTCAGCTGCTTCGTCTCCTCTCTCTCTCTCTCGCGCGTGCGCGCGCGTCGACGACACTTGCGCTTGATCAACGACACCAGATGCGACCGGTGGGCGACCCCCCGAGCGAGGAGCTGTCGCTTCCGCAGTACGACAGCGCAAAGTACTGGGACCGGCGCTACGCAGACGACCCGGAGGCCTTCGAGTGGTACCAGGGGTGGCGGGAGCTGCGGCCGCTGCTCGATCACGCGCTCAGCCGCGGGCCGGCCCCCGCCGCTGCTCGCTCCGGCGGCGGCGACGACGCCGACGACGCCGACGGCGGCGACGCCGGCGCCGACCACGATGCCCCACCCGCCTCCACCGCCTCGATCCTGCAGCTCGGCGTGGGGACCTCGGAGCTCGCCGCCGACCTCGTCGAGCGCGGCGGGCACCGCGGCCCCGTCTTCAACGTGGACATCAGCCCCGTGTGCGTCGAGCACATGCGCGCGCTGCACGCGCGGCTGGCGCCCCGGGGCGTGACGTACGAGCTCGGGGACGCGTGCGACATGCGCCCGCTGGCCCCGGGGCCGCGCCACGGCGGGGGCGGCGGCGGCGGCGGCGGCGGCGCGCCCAAGGCCGATCGCTTCACCGCCGCCGACGCCTCGTTCGACGTCGTGATCGACAAGGGCACGGCCGACGCGCTCATGTGCGGCAGCGGCGCCGAGGAGACGGTCCGGGCGCTCGTCGCCGAGGCGGCGCGCGTGCTGCGCCCGGGGGGCGCGTTTTTGCTCGTCTCGTACGGCGCGCCCGACCGCCGGCTCGGGCACCTGCTGCCGGACGGCTACACGCCGAGCGAGCGCGGGAGCGATGGCGGGAGCGACGGGGAGGAGGAGGAGGAGGGGGACAAGGGGAGCGGCGGCGGCGGCGACGACAGAGGGGGCGAGGGCGATGAGGACGACGACGAGGAGGAGGAGGAGGAGGAGGAGGGGCCGAGCGGGCCTCCCGCGGCGGGCCCCTACCCGGGGGGCCGGCGGCTGCCGTGGCGACCGCGGGACGTCGCGGTCTACGTGATCGCCAAGGCGGGCAGGAGGGGCGAGGTGGAGGCGCTCGTGGGCCGGCCGCCTCTGCGCGTCGAGCCGTTGGTGGTGGCGGTGGCAGCGCGGCGGCGGCGGCGAGAGGAGGAGGAGGATGCGCAGGAGGAGGAGGAGGAGGGTGGCGGCGGCAGCGAGGAGGGCCGGGGAGGACGCGGCGACGGAGGAGACGACGACGACGACGGCGACGACGAGGACAACGCGCCCGTCATCTTCGGCCCCCTGTGCCCGACGGACGACGCGCTGATGGAGCGCGTGTCGCAGCTCAATGGCACGCACTTTGCGTACCTGTGTCGCCGGCCCGCGGCGGACGAGTCGTTGACGCGGGGGGACAACGGAGGCGGCGACCGGGTCGAATAAAATATTTTCCACGCGTTGTGCCGAAACGCCGTCCCCTCTTATCGCACCACCATCATCATCGGCTTGAGCGCCCAGTGCCCCGTCGCCAGGCCCACGATCGACCCCAGCGCGTATCCCAGCGTGGAGACGAGGACCGCGGGCACGAGGCTCGAGCGCCACCCCTTGGCGGCCGCCATGCCCGCGACGGTGGTCGGGCCGCCGATGTTGGCGTTGGACGCGAGCAGTAGCTCGCGCCGCGAAAACCCCAGGGCGCGCCCGACGACCAGCAGCAGCCCCAGGTGGCCGGCGAGCGCGACGGCCGAGAACGCGAAGAGCACGGGGGCGCTGCGCACGACGAGGCCGACGTCGGCCGAGGCGCCGACGGCCGCGAAGAACGTCTGCATGATGACGGCGGCCAGGCCCTCGCCCGACGCGGCCAGCGGCGCGAGCGCGCGGGGCGCGCAGGTGGCGGCGGCGACCGAGAGGGCGGTGATCGCGGTGAGCGCCTGCGAGGGGGCGCCGAGGGCGGCGGACAGCTGCGTTCCCAGGTGGCAGATCAGCACCGAGAGGGCGAGGGCGACGGTGCCCTCGTAGACGGCGATGGTCGGGCGCGGGCCGGGAGCGCTGCTGGCGGCCGCGCCTTTGGGCGCTTGCTGCCGCTGCTGCTTGTCCGTCTCCTCGGCGGCGGCGCCGTCGCCGCCGCCGCCGCCGCCGCCGTCATCGTCCGGCGGGATGCGCCGCGCGAGCGCGTAGATGGCCGCGAAGTAGCACGTGAGGATGAGGTCGTCCGCCGCCAGGCCCGCGCCGAACAGACCGGCCGGAACGTCCAGCGCCCCCGCCACCGCGACGTAGTTGACGGCGCCCCCGATGTGCCGCGCCAGCAGCGCCGCGCCGACGCGCCACCCGCCGTCGCCCAGCGCGCCCCCGAGCGGCAGCAGGAACGCCGCCAGCAGGGTTCCGGCCGCGGTGCACGCGGCCCCCAGCAAGAACGCCGCGAGCAGGCGCCCCGTGTCGCGCAGGATGCGGCGCAGGTCGGCCGCGAGCAGCAGCAGGGGGACGGCCACGGGCACGAGCGCGCGGAACGTCTGCGCGAGCTCGGGCGCGCCGTGCGCGATCAGGCCGGCGTTGGAGAGGAGCATCCCCGCCAGCGTGGCGACCAGCGCGCCGCTCAGCTCGCGGCCCCAGCGCGTGCGGTGCTCGGCCCAGCGCCCAAAGGCTCCCGCGAGGGCGAGGGCGGCCCAGACGCCGAACAGGCCGCTCGCCGGGAAGAGGCCGAAGGAGGCGAGCGAGTCGAACGAGACTGTGGATGCGGCGGCGGCGGCGGCGGCGGCGGCCGGGGCGCAGGTGGCGGAGCGTCGGCGGCGGCGTTCGTGTCGGCCGCCCGGGCGGGGCGGCGGCGCGGCGGCTCGCCTCCTGTCGAGAGCTGTTGCTGCTGCTGCTGCTGCTGCTGCTGCCGCCGCTGCTGCTGCTGGACGCGGCAGGGGGGCTCGAAGTTGTCGCAGCGCTGCGGCCCGGCCGCGCGGCGCGGTGGCCGCGCGCGGCTGCTGGAGAGGCGCGTGCATCGTTCTCCTCTCTCTTTCTCCGTGATCGCCGCGGGAGTACGGGCGCGAGTCGATCAATCGTTGAGCCGCGAAACGCGAGGGCCGTAAGCACGTGCTTACAAGGACTGCGTGGTGGACTGCGTGAACTGGGGGGAAGAAGATCGCATGCGGCCCAGAGCAGAGACTTAGGAAGAGGCGCGCGTCGGTCGAGCGCGCGGCGCGCGCGCGACGGCGGCGGCGCCTCCTCGCCCCCTCCGCCTCGCTCTCGCTCTCTCTCTCTCTCACTTGCCCCCCGCGCCCGCCCCCACCGCCGCCGCCGTCGCCGCCGCCGCCGCCACCACCTGCTGCTGCTGCGCCCGCGCCCGCATGCGCTGCACGCGCGACCGGTACTCCGCAAACGTCCCGCCGAACGGCCTGACCGTGCGCGTCCCGCCCGACTCGAGCCCCTCGACGCACCAAAACGCGTCGACGGCCGCCGACAAAAAGTGCGCGTCGTGGCTGACCGCCACCACCCCGCCCGGGAACGTGGCCAGCCCGGCGACGAGGGCGTCGATCGACTCCATGTCGAGGTGGTTGGTCGGCTCGTCGAGCAGGAGGATGTGCGGCTTGCTGTACGTCAGCTTGGCCAGCGCCACGCGCGACTTTTGCCCGCCCGAGAGCGTGTACAGGGGCTGCAGGGCGAGCGTCCCGCCCACGCCAAACCCGCCCAGGTGCGCCCGCGCCTCCTGCTCCTTCAGGGCGGGCGCGTACGCGCGCAGCATCACCTCGACGGGCGTGAGCGCGAGGTCGAGGCCGTCGACGTGGTGCTGCGAAAAGACGGCGACGCGGACGCCCGGGTTGCGCGCGATGTGCCCCTCCGTCGGCTCGAGCTGCCCGCAGATCAGGTTCAGCAGGGTGGACTTGCCGATGCCGTTGGGCCCCACGACCGCGACGCGCGTGTCCAGGTCGACCGAGATGTCGAGGTCGGCGAAGATGCGCGTGCTCGCGGGCGCCCCCTTTCCGGCGTAGCTGAACGAGACGCCCGAGGCGGCGATGACGGGCGGGGCGAGGTTGCCAGGGTCCGGGAAGTTGAACTGGTACTCGGCTGTTTTTGTTTTGGTTTGGTTTGGTTTTTGGGGGGGTTTGGGGGTTGTTGGTCGGGTTGTGTGGGGGGGGGGGAGAGGGGCGAAGGCATCGTGTCGCGTGTTTTGTTGGCGACGGCGGAGAAAAAAAGAAAACGCGACCGCGAAAAGCCGGCCGGCGGCGGCGGCCGCGCGGAGCGCAGAGGGTCCGGGGCAGAGGCACGGCACGCAGCAACCACCCCCACCACTCACGATCCGACGCCAGCAGCCCGCCGTCGACCGACTGCTCCGCGAGCCGCTCGATCGCCTTGAGCCGCGACTGCACGAGCGCCGCGCGCTTGGCGTTGTACCGGAACCGGTCGACGAACGACTGCATGTGGTCGCGCCGGCGGTCGACGCTCTCCTGCTGGCGCGCGAGGTTGCGCGCGCGCTCGGCGGCCGCCTTGACAAAGTCCTCGTAGTTGCCGCGGTACGAGGTGAGGCGGCAGTGGTTGAGGTGGACGACGTCGGTGCAGACGGTCGTGAGGAAGTCGCGGGCGTGGCTGACCACGAGGAGCGTGCCGTTCCATTTCGGGGCGCCGCCCGCGGCGCCGCCGCCGTCCGCTCCGCCGGGGGCCGCCTCGCCACCCCCTCCTCCTCCTTGGTCGCCCGTCAGGTAGTCCTCGAGCCACAGCACGGCGTGCAGGTCGAGGTGGTTGGTCGGCTCGTCCAGCAGCAGGAGGTCCGGCTGCACGTACAGCGCGCGCGCGAGGGCCACGCGCATGCGCCACCCGCCGGACAGCGAGCGCGTCGGGCGGCGCATCATCGCGTCGTCGAACGAGAGGCCGCGCAGCAGGGCCACCGCGCGCGCCTCGGCGCCGTCGGCGTCGATCTCCTGCAGGCGCTTCCACACGGCCGTCAGGCGGGTGGAGGCGGCGTCGGCAGAAGAGGCAGCAGGAGGGGCTGCTGCGGACTTGTCGCCGCCGCCCCCCTTGCCGCCGCCGCCGCCGCCGCCGCCGCCCTCTGCGCCGCCCGCCCCCTCCACCTGGGCCTTGAGCGTCCTCTCCTCCTCGAGCAGCGCCGCGCGCTCCGCGTCGCACGCGACGACGGCGTCGAGCGCGGACCGCTCGTCCCCGGCCACCTCCTGCTCCACGTGCAGGATCTGGTACCCCTCGGGGACGCCCTTGATGTCCCCGTGCGCCAGCGCGCGCAGCAGCGTCGACTTGCCGGCCCCGTTGCGGCCGACGAGGCCGTAGCGCCGCCCGCGCGCGAGGGTGAGCTGCCCGTCCTCGATGAGGTTCTTGCCGCCGTTGGAGACGCAGAAGCCCTCGAGGCGCAGGTCGCGCGAGCCCGCGACCCCCCGCCCGCGCCGCACCTCGAACAGCTGCGCGGCGGCCGCCATCCCCTGCTCGCGCTCGCGGAGGTGGGCCTCGGCGGCTGCGCGGCGCGCCGCCTCCTCCTTGGCCTGCCGCCGCTCGAGCTTCTGGCGGTCGCGCTCGCTCGTCAGCGACAGCTCCTGCACCATCAGGTCGCGGCCGCTCTTGAGGTCGGTGCGCAGGAGGCCCCCCGGGCCCACGGACGCGCTGCCGCCGCCGCCGCCGCCGCCGCCGTTGGCCGCGCCGCCGCCGCCGCCGCCGCCGCCGGACGACGCCGAGCGGCCGTCCGCGGCCACAAACAGCGCGTCGCCGAGCGTGACGGGCCGCCCCGACGCCAGGGCCCGCGCGGCCGCCTCGTTCGCGGGCTCGGCCGGCGCGCCCGCCGCGTCGCCGCCCCCAGGCCCGCCGCCCCGGCCCCTCAGCGCCCCGAGGCGCTCCGCGAGGGCGCGGCACGCGTCGCGGCAGGCGCCGTCGTCGGCGCACAGGCCGCCGTCGAGCAGGACGGGGCCGACCTGTTCGTAGTAGCCGTCGCCGCCGCCGCCGCCGCCGCCGGGCCCGGCCTCAAAGTCCGGGTCGGCCAGGACCGACACGACGTAGTCGAGGACGTCCGGGTCGGCCTTTGGCGACGGCTTGAGGACGTCGCGCACGGCCGCGCGCACCGCGGCCTCGAGGAGGTCGGCGGCGTCCGGCATTGTTTGTTTGTTTGTTTCCTTTTCCTGTGTGTTCAGCCGCCCTCGGCGCTCCTCGGTTTGGCCGGCGGCGGCGGCGCCTTGGGCCGAACGAGCGCAAACCCCGTCGCGCCCGCGACGCTCTCGAGGCGCCTGCGGCCGCTGCGCAGGAGGTGCTCGATGCGCAGGGTGTCCGAGCGCGGGATCGACGCGCGGTTGGCCTCGAGCTCGGCGCGCGCGTACGCGCGGACGGCTGCTTGCTCCTCTTTGCAGGGGCGGCGATTCGCCGCGCGGAGGGCTGCGCGGAAGAGCGAGAGGACTTGCTTCTGGATGCCGCTCTTGCTGGACATGAAGGGTGTTTGTTGCGCGAAGTGGTTCGATCGTTGGTGGTTGGCACTGTGAACACAAGGGGCGCGCTGCTTGCTCTAGTACCGCCCGCTCGCCGCCGCCGCGCCCGCCGCGACCGCCGCGACCGCCGCCGCCCCGGCCCCCTCCTCCACGTCGAGCGGCGGCGCCCACCCAAACCGCGCCTCGGCCAGCGGCGCCAGCAGCCTGTACGCCGCCGCAAACTCGGCGGCCGCCGAGCCCGCGGACGCCGCCGCAAACTGCGACCCGCCTCCCCCGCCCCCGCCCCCCCCGCCGCCAACGCCGCCGCCGCCCCCAGCGGCCAGCACCGCCGCCGCCGGCAGCAGCGCGACGGGCTCGGAGCGGTAGGCCCAGCACTCGGGGTCCCAGCAGCGCTGCACGAGCGCGCCCGCGGGGAGGTCGGCGCTGAAGAAGACGAGGTTGGAGCGGTGGTCGCGCCCGACGTTGCCGCACCAGCGCGCCGCGGGCCCCGCGACCGTGAAGGTGACGTTGCCCTCGCGGCCGCACACGGCGACCGAGGTGACGCGCGCGGCGCGGCCGCCGCCGGCGCGGCGCGCGGCCTCGGCCTCGACGAGCGGCACGGCGCGCAGGGCGGCGTCGAGGAGGCGCGGGCGGCAGGCCTCGAAGGCGGACAGGACGCGCTCGGCGCGGGCCTGCGGGTCGGCGGGCGTGGAGGGCGCGGCGAGGCGGGCGGCGGCGGC
>Ga0315905_10003119_pt1 | contig 17169 bp, 16 predicted proteins | sample LakEriMetagenome_5_FD_203522 | JGI IMG/M metagenome (GOLD analysis project Ga0315905, IMG submission 203522) | Freshwater fungal communities from buoy surface, Lake Erie, Ohio, United States - Buoy 4 MA121 | ecosystem: Environmental > Aquatic > Freshwater > Lake | place: USA: Lake Erie, Ohio... | reverse complement strand
GGGAAAATACGTCCATCTTCTTCAATGTGGGTTTCAACTCCGCGTTCTGCAAGCCATTGCAACATGTCTCCTGGTTGAAAATGATGCAGCGGGCCCAACAATTCTTTTTTACCGCGCGGATACGCCTCAATTAATTCTTTTGGAATAAAGCAAGCGTGAGTAACATTGCATCTTCCGCCACCACTTATTTTCACTTTCGATAGTCCTTGCTTGGCCTTTTCAAAAATGCGCACGTTCGCCGATGGAACAAGCGATTTTATTCGCAAAGCGGCAAAGAATCCTGCAGCACCGGCACCAATAACAAACACATCTTTTGACATGTTGCAAAGGTACATTACAAGGTTGTAGAAATTTCCTTTTGCCTTTTGAATAGATGAACCTTTGTTCCAACATTTAAAAACAAAACAATTAAATCAAAATGGAAACAAAAAACGCCACCTATTACCACTTGATCCTAGACAAAAGTGGAAGCATGAATTCACATTACAATGAGACCTTGGAAGGATTGAATGAAAAGCTACTCTCCATTCAAAACATTCAAAAGCGCAACCCCGAAATTCCAATTTATGTATCGCTTACGTTATTTTCCGATTCTCCAGAATTGGTCTTTGAGAATGTACCTGCAAGTGAACTTCAACCTTTGACCAAAGCTGACTATGTGTTGGACGGAATGACAGGTCTACTTGATGCCGTTGGAACCGTTGTTAATCGCATGGAATACCTGTTAAATAGGCAGATTCGCGAGAACAATGCCAATGCCATGGTTGTCATTTTTACAGATGGTATGGAAAATGCTTCACGCATGTACACCTATGAGCAAGTAGGGGCAAAGATCAAAGCGTTGGAAGAATCGAACCGTTGGTCCTTTGCCTTTGTTGGTGCTGATATGGACGCATGGAGCGCTGCTAGACGTCTTAACTTTGAACAAAGCAAAGTCTATTCATCACGCAAGAGTAACGTAAAAGAAACCATGGAATTCATGTCGCATGCACTCGAGAATAGTGTTAAATTGAAAAAGGAAAATAAAATTTGGAAGGGGTTTTAATCAACCCTTTTCAATTCTAAATTTACATGAACCCGAACAGATGAAAATTCACCTCATAAAATCCAAGGAAGTCAGCACAGAATGGTACAATGAATTGGTGCGTTATCTGCAATCCTTCCAAGGACCTCTGCAATTTGTGCCCTCTGATGAAGTGCCTTCATTTGAATATGATGAGGAAGAAGTGGATTGGAGTGACCAGAAGAAGGAAGTTCGTTATCCAGATGCTCCCGTTGTGCAGCACTCGGTGCCAAAATTTGACATGTTGGAGAGTCCGATATACAATATGTCGAGGCCTGAAAGAACAGCTCGGTTGAAATGGAAAAAAATATTCTCAATCATAGATGTTTTTCGGAAAAAGCAAGATGTGGGTGAAGCTGAATTTACTTCTTTGATTTCCGATTTAGGGAATGAGCACAATTGGTTTTCGGTTCCAGATTTACGCGGACAACGCAATTATTACGTGCAGTCTTCAGGATGGGGGTATTATGTTGAGAGTGATGCACGTTTTCCGGTGGCTTATTCTGTGGTAACGAATGTGCTTCGACATTTAATGATTGATAATGTGAAAAATTTGGAGCAGTTGATTCACATGCATCCCAAGGGATGTATGAATGATTTCAATGCAGATAAGCAAGAAGTTGTTTTGAAATTACGCACGGCAGATTTGTGTCCGACTTGCACGCAGGTCATCAAGGACAGGCACATTGATCACATGTTGGTGGCTCAGATTTTTGAAATCATGGAGTCCATTCGATCGAATGTCTTGTTTCGTGAACGTTTTGAAATTACGAAGCGAGCCAGTCGCTTGTTGGTAAATAGTGGACCAAAGAAAAGAATCTTTTTCACCGATTTACCCAATTGTGAATTGCGCCTGACACCGCTAGAGAAAACCGTGTTTTTATTTTTCTTGCGTCAAGAAGCGGGAGTCTCATTCAATGAAATGGATGCATTTGAAAAGGAGCTTTTTGAAATTTATTCGGATTTAAATCCGAATATGGAGGAAGCCAAAGCATGGAAGAGTATTCGTCAGATGGTGAATCCACAGACCGAGAATTCTTTGAATGAGAAAATATCTAAGATTAAGAATAAGATCATTCAATTGGTGGGCGATGAGATGAGCGAGTTTTACGTCATTTCTGGCAACCGAAATGAAAAAAAACGAATAGGTTTAGATCGAAGTCTTGTTAGTTTCGGGTAATTCCCTCACCATACAATATGTGTTAAATCCTGAAACGGTTCGAACCTCTTTTACCCGAAATCCAATGCGCTCATAAACGCGCTTGTTTTTTTCGATGGTCGTTTCAATGAGTATGGGAAGTTGCTTTTCTTGTTGAAACGCAAAGAGCGCATTGCGCAGTTCAAAGATGGCTTGAGAGCCTCTAGCTTCTTTTCGAACTGCGAGGTAAGAACAGTGAATGAAATTTTCAAATTGGGAATGAAAGGCTTGTACTTCTCTTTTCCTAGCCAGTACCCGAGATGCGCGCCAAGGACCAATAGCAAACAAGATTAAAAAGAATTGCGTGAACCAATTGGCTTCTTTTTTCTTTTGGTTTTCAAAAAAGCAAATGATACCGCTTTGAGTTGAGTCGAGGTAAATGCCCTCATTTCTCTCTGCTTCTGACAAGAGATAGCGGGCCACAAAGTAAATCTTTAAACGAAAGAAACCCTTGTTGCCAATGGTGAATAAGACCGATCGGTTGTCAACAAGGGTTTCTTTTAATAATTCGAAAGCACTAGGCATTCCAAGGATACGTATAATCTTTTGGTGTTACAAAGGTCTCTTTAATTGTGCGCGGAGAAACCCAACGTAAGAGATTCAAATAAGAACCCGCTTTGTCATTTGTTCCGCTGCCTCTTGCACCACCAAAGGGTTGCTGTCCAACAACGGCCCCTGTAGGTTTGTCATTGATATAAAAATTCCCGGCTGCATTCTCAAGAACGCGCATGGCTTGATCAATGGCATATCTGTCTTTTGAAATCACAGCTCCCGTTAAGGCATACTCACTTGTGGCATTGACCAACTGCAAGGTGTCTGCCCAATTCTCATCTTCGTATACATACAATGTAACAACGGGGCCGAAAATTTCTTCTTCCATGGTTCTGAAATGCGGATTTGTAGTGACTACAACGGTGGGATGAATGAAATACCCCACTGAATCATCATACGTTCCACCTGCAATAATTTCAGCGTCGGTCTGTGTTTTCACGAAGTCAATGTATCCCGCAATTTTATCGAAAGCTCGCTTATCAATTACGGCATTCACGAAATGAGTAAAATCCTCTGGTGACCCAACTGTAATGCGTTTCAAATCGGAAACAATCTTTTCTTTCACTCGAGGCCACATTGAGGCTGGAATATACGCTCTACTGGCAGCAGAGCACTTCTGTCCTTGAAATTCAAATGCTCCTCGAATAATGGCCGTAGCTACCTCCTCGGCATTCGCAGATGGATGAGCAACCACGAAGTCTTTTCCTCCCGTTTCACCAACTATACGCGGATAGGTTCTGTAACGATCTAAATTGCTTCCAATTTCTTTCCACAAGTGTTTGAAAACGGCGGTCGATCCGGTGAAATGCAATCCTGCAAAATCACGATGCGAAAAAATAACATCTCCGGCCACTGGTCCATCCACAGTAATCATGGTAATTACGCCTTCAGGTAACCCCGCTTCTTCAAAAAGTTCCATGATTACATGTGCACTATACACTTGCGTGTCTGAAGGTTTCCAAACGCACACATTGCCCATCATGACTGCCGAAGCAGGTAAATTTCCTGCAATAGCGGTGAAATTGAATGGCGTTATAGCGAATACAAATCCTTCCAAAGGGCGATATTCCAATCTATTCCACATGCCAGGTTGTGAGTCAGGTTGCTCTTTGTAAATCTGTTGCATGTAGTATACATTGAATCGCAAGAAATCTACAAATTCACAAGCAGCATCGATCTCCGCTTGATGTGCGTTTTTTCCTTGACCCAACATAGTTGCTGCGTTCATTCGATCGCGATAGGGCCCTGCGAGTAAATCAGCAGCTTTCAAAAAGATGGCAGCTCTATGTTCCCAGGGTAATGCGGCCCAACGTTCTTTGGCCGCCAATGAAGTTTCAATGGCTTGTTGCACGTGTGCGGAAGTTCCACGATTCAAAAAACCAAGTGTTTTCTTATGGTCTTGTGGAGAAACCAATGGAAGCTTCTCTTGTGTGCGTAAATGCTCTGACCCAATGTACATGGGAACATCAATTGGGTCTTGGTTATACATTTTTTGATACATGGCAAGCAATGACGCTCGCTCTGCGCTTCCTGGCGCATATCCTTTTACCGGTTCATTGACAGGTTTCGGAACGTTGAAAACTCCTTTCGGCATGATTTATTTTTTTGGAGCAAGAAATCCGAAGTTCTTACTGTAGTTTAACATTTGTTCTGAAAAGCTCTTTGCATACGTGACTTTAACGTCAACAATATTTCCTTTTTTATCCTTCACAGGTTCAAGTATTGGATTTACGAATCCATTGTAAGGAGGAATATTTAATGTTTCTGATCGTCTCAATACTTCTTCGTGAAGTGCTAATTCAACTTTTTTACCGTAACCGTCGGCAAGTTTTTTTGCAGCGGCATAATCGCCCTGAGAAGTAATGCGTTGAACTTCGCGAAGCAATTCACCAACAAGTGCTCGCATGCGTTCGTAGTTGTTGATATTGAAATAGGTCTTGCCGTTTCGAACCTCTCTTGAAATGACATTTTCATTTGCACCGTGCTCAATAAGCCAGTTGCTAATCCATGCACGATTTCTCATGTGAGCTTCTTCAATTTCTTCACCTAATTTTAATCGGCGAAGTTGAACGGTCATGGCATTGCGTATGTATCCGTCATACTCTGCTTTGCCCACCTCTAGGCTTTCCATGAGACCCAGTTCAACCAATTTCGGATCCATGACATAATACAGGGCTACCAGGTCTGCTCTTCCTTCTTCAATGGTAGAGGCAAACTCTTTTAAAGTTTGTGAACTCGCAGCAACGTTTGTTTCCAATTGACCGCTGGCATGTCCAATGACCTCATGCATGGCGGTGTGCATTTTTCCTGCAAGAGCTCCGTATTTCTCAGCACGAGCAATCTCTTCTTCGTCATTGGCAAACTCTTTCAAAAGACCTGAGCCGCCTGCATTGTTTGCAGCATCTTCAATGTTCCCCAAACTCACGCTTTTCGAGCCGTGCATGGCGCGTATCCATTGTGCATTTGGAAGATTCACTCCAATTGGAGTAGAAGGAGAAGCATCGCCCGCTTCACCTGCAACATTAACCACTTTGTAAGTAATTCCTTTCACTTCTTTTTTCTTGTGTTCGGCCATAATTGGAGAATTATCTTCGAACCACTGTGCATTTTGCATCATGACCTTCATTCGGTCACTTGCTTCGAAGTCATTGATTTCTACAATGGCCTCAAAAGATCCACGCTTCCCAATGGGGTCATTGTAAACTTCCACAAATCCATGAATAAAATCAATGTCACCTTCAGTGGCATTCACCCATTGAATATTAAAATCGTCCCACGTGCGAAGGTCACCGGTTGTATAGAATTCAATGAGTTTTCTCAAGGCCACCGCTTGCTTGTCATTTTCTGCAACGGTTACCGCTTTTTCCAACCACAGACAAACTTGTTCAAGCGCAGCGCTGTATTTTCCTCCCACCCTGTAAACGTCTTCTACAATAACTCCATTCTCTTTTCTGAGATTGGCGTTGATACCATAAGACAGCGGAGCGCGATCGCCTGGCAATTCTTTTGAAGCATAAAAATCAAAGGCCTCTTGGGTTGTGACACCCTCATAGAAATTGACCGATGAGTTTTCAATAAGGCCTTTAGCAGCATCTTTTTCTACTTTTCTACTCGCAAAAGTGGGGTCGAATAACACGCTCAACATTTCTTCAGAGACACTGGTTTGTGTTGATTGACACAGGTCGAAAAAATAATCTTTCGAGAATTGAGGCTGATGCTTCATGTTGCTGTAGTGGTGATGTATACCGTTGCTCATCCAAATCTGTTTGAGATACGTTTCAAAATGCAACCATTCTGCGGCGGATTTATCGCCAGTGTATGTGGTGTATATTTTTTCAAGCGTAGCGCGTACTTCAAGATTGTACTTGCAGTTTTGATCCCACATGATGTCTCTTCCCGCTAAACCGGCCATGGTTAAGTAGTACACCAATTCTTTTTGCTTCGGCGTTAAGCGATCGAACCCATCAAGTTTATATCGCAATATGCGGATATCTGCAAAACGGTCCACCTCATATTCAAAGGGTACATTGGCTTCTTGCGTTTGCTGATCATTGCGTTGAGCAAGATCTTTAAATTGGAAATAGCACCAAGCCATTAAGCCCAGTGCAACGAGAGCGAGAAATACTTTTTTCATTGAAATGAATTTTCGGTTACGAAGATAAGAAGCATACCTTTGTGGAATGAACTTCGAGGAATTAAAGTTAACCAGGCAATTTTTAGACGCTGTTTCAGATGCCGGATACACGCAAGCAACTGAAATACAGCAAAAGGCCATACCTCGAATTCTAGCGGGTCAAGATTTAATAGGCATAGCGCAAACCGGTACTGGAAAGACGGCCGCTTACGTGCTTCCCATCTTGCAAACGTTGAAGTATCCTCAAGGCAATGAACCGCGTGCACTCATTTTAGTTCCGACCAAAGAACTTGTGGTTCAGGTAGCAGAACAAGTTGAGAAACTGGCGAAGTACACTGAATTAAGGCATGTGGCTCTGTATGGAGGTGTTGGCCCCAAGACACAAATTGAATGCATTGAGAAGGGAGTGGATATCATTGTGGCAACGCCGGGTCGTTTTTTAGAGATTTATGCGAAGCGCGTAATTGTGCCGAAGAAAATTAAACAGGTTGTGCTTGATGAATGTGATCGCATGATGGACATGGGATTTTGGCCGCAGTTGCGTGAAATTCAAGAGAAGATTCCTCAGAAGAAGCAGCAGCTTTTATTCTCTGCCACCTTTCCTGAAAAAGTTGAACGCATTGCCGATAACTTTTTACTGTTCCCATCACGGGTTGAAGTAACACCGCAGGCAACAACGGCTTCTACCGTTGAACAAACAGTGTATCATGTTCCAAATGCACCAACCAAACTGAACTTGTTGATTCATTTATTAAAAGATGAATCTTGGACCAGGGTCATGGTTTTTGTAAAGACCAAAGAGCAAGCAACAGAAATTGGAAAGTACTTGGAGCGCATGCGAGTTGGTGAAGTGCGGTTGTTGCATAGTAACAAGGCGCAAAATGCACGCATGAATGCGGTGAATGATTTCAAAGATGGTGCAGTTCGGGTCTTGGTAAGCACTGATGTTACAGCAAGAGGTATTGATGTTTTCGAAGTGTCGCATGTGGTTAATTTCAATGTTCCCTCAACCTATGAAGATTATGTGCATCGAATAGGTAGAACGGGAAGGGCTTTCAAAACGGGATGTGCGGTCTCTTTTGCCGATGTCTCAGAAGAATATCACATAACGAAGATTCAGAAATTAATCAGACAAACCATTCCTGTTTTAGATATACCCGAAGGCGTGGTGATAGAGAAAACCTCCTTCTTGGAGAAACAAGACCAGAATAAAGAAATTGACAGGCAAAAGCGACTGGAGAATCCGGATTTCAAAGGAGCTTTTCACGAAAAAAAATCTCCGCAGGCCAAGGCCAAGTTCAAACAGGCGAGAGATAAGAAACAAAGAAGGAGCCGTTAAGCTCCTTTTTTTTATCTCAATGAATGGGAAATAAAAGAATAAACAGCCTATAACCTGCATATAAAAAACAGGTGTTATTACAAGGGGGTGTATTAGGTTTGGAAAAATTCTTTTCCAATAAAAAAGTTCCACTTTTGGGAACAATTGACTTATATTTGTATGCGAGTTATTGCAAAAAAAAAACGTTGAAGGAATACTATGAAAAAAATATAGATTCCAAACAGCCTTTACTTTTTTGGTACAAAGAAATAAGCAGTGGTAGTTGGAAGAATCACAATGAAATTAAAAAATCTTTCAATAACTTAAGTGTGCTGCCGAGGGAACGAATTGTCTTTAACATTAAAGGCAATAAATATAGAATTGTAGCAAAAGTGAATTATGATTTTCAAATTATTTGGATTCGTTTTGTGGGAACTCACTCAGACTATGACAAAATTGATGCAACAACAATTTAGAAAATATGAATTGGAAGATTATAAAAACAAAAAAGCAATACACTCTAGCGCTGAGTCGATTGGAGAATATCTTTGATGCGAAAAGGAATACTCCTGAAGGCGATGAATTGGAGTTGTTGTCATTGCTTATTGAACATTATGAAAACAATCACTTCGCAATTGAGAATCCTGATCCCATTGAAGCCATTAAGTTTAAATTAAAACAACTGGGGCTTAAGCAACAAGATTTGGCGCATGCACTTGGTCTCAAGAGTCGTGCAAGTGAAATACTCAATCGCAAGAGGAAGTTGAATCTAGATCAGATTCGTAAAATTCATCTTCTTCTCGGTATTTCTTTGGAAGTACTTATGAAGGAATATTGATCTTTTGCAGTGACACTTTTTTCTATCACCATTTGACATCTGCGAATACTTCTCTTCCTCAGTGCAGAACAACAATCTTTTTTGTTGAGGAGTTTTTCCCACTTCCAACCTGAACCAAATATGTTCCGTTGTACAATGCACGCGTGTCGAAATGTGCAATGGTACTTCCTTGAAACAAAACCGTTGAAGCTATTTTTCTTCCGTCTTCCGTCCATAATGAAACTGAGACGTTTTCTCTATTTATACCATTGACCTGAACGGCTAGAACATCTTGAACTGGATTTGGGAAAGTATTCACAACAAATGATGCCGTGGAAATTTCATTTACTGCGCTTGGCGTATATGTTGTTACAGCTTCAGTAATTGAAGTAACTTTTGCCGCCACTTTGGTACCGTAAAAAGTAGGACCTACTGCATACGGATAGGCAGAATTGTGATTCGCGTCTACCGTGCAGAAATAGGCATAAATGCCATTTGGATATTCAGGTGTTATACAAAAACGACCGTTGTGTTCATCTAAATAATCGTCCATTCCAGGGTGAGCAATGAATTCGTAATCTTCACGGTAACGACCCAACGGGTAGGTAGAGTTCACAGCAGGTCCATCGGTAACATCTGTTCCGTCTGCATAATGCGTTCGAACGGTAATGTCTCTTAATTGGTAACTGCTTTTCATTCTTGTAATTCCTCCGGTTCCATCCGTATTGGCAAAAGCGTATGCACCATAAATGGGAAATCCGTCATACGCATAGCCAATCAAAGGTGAATGCTCAGACGTGTTAATGACATACAATCCGTCGGCCGCATAGGTGTCGCAAATGGTTGAGAGCGTTACTAAATCTAAGTTGAATGCACTGGGATTTTGGTGGTGATGGTAATTACCCATAGCCGGATGCCCTTTCGCGCAATCGAATCCTGCACGCTCTGCTACAATGGCGTCTCGGTTCCAGATGCCTTGTCCAGGAGGTCCCATGATAGGGCCACCGGCTTCTGCCTGTGTTTGGTTGTTCCAAGAAACACCATCGCGGTAATCGAATAGAGCTACACCGTTAATGAATACACCAATGTTGCCACCGGTGGTAGCAGTAGGAGTACCCGTATTTTCAACCGGATTTAATGGGAATTTAAAAATGGCATTCTGATCTGAAGCCAATGACGGATTGCCATCTAGGAAAGGTCCTGTAATATATGCCGGTATGCCATGGGTGGAAACATACACCCAATTAGAAGAATATTGTACCGATTGCACATTGGCCGCTACGTTATCATTGATGGGTGTCGCATTTCCATTAACATAATGACGTCCCATTATGCCAGTGGTGTTCTGCATCCAAGAAGTTACAGCAGGACCTTGAGCAAGTGTCATTCCACTTGAAAGAACAAGACTACTGAGTAGCGCGTTGAAGAATTTCATTTTGAAGTTTTTTTGGAAATTGATAATCGGTTCGAGTTAAGAATTGCTGATCGGTTAAGGTAAGTAAAAAGGCAATGAGGTCTTGCTTTTCATTTGAACTCAAATGCATCTTTTGGTTTAATGGCAAACTTGTACTTCCTTCGAAATTACTTCCATTGGAGTAATGGTTTAAAACATCTTGAAGGGTTTTCATTTGACCGTCATGCATGTACGGATAACTGAATTCAATGTTTCTCAGAGAGGGAACCATAAAGAGGTACCGATCTTCTTTTCGCCCGGTGATGTTTTCTCTTCCAAGATCAGAAGTGAACCGAGGTTCAATTCCGTTGTTCGCAAATTGGTTTGAAGTGAAAAGAGGTTCTGTATGACAGGCATTACAGAATTTCTGAAAGAGCAAATATCCCTGTTGTTCTTGAGCAGTGAATTTCAACGTTCCCTCCAGCATTTGATCGTATTTACTGTTTGTACTTTCCAACGAAATTAAAAATTGAGAAATCGATTTCAGCATCCGCTCACCAGTGGCAAGACTATCGCCCCAAGCTTGATAAAAAAGTTCGCGGTAGAACTTGCGCGCATTTAATTTTTCAATCACGTTTGGAAGCGATTCATTCATTTCCAATTTATTTTCAATCGGAGCCAAAGCCTGAGCATCGAGATGATGAACTGCACCATCCCACATGAAATTTTTCTTCCATGCTAAATTGAAAAGGGCAGGAGCATTGCGTGTTCCAACGGCATCATTCACACCGTGGCTTGTGGGGTGATCGGTATGTGCAAAGGCCGTGTAAGACAGGTGACAGGAAGAACATGATATACTTCCGTTGGAAGAGAGCAGGGGGTCATAGAAAAGCACACGTCCCAATTCTTTTTTTTCTTCAGACGAAAGGTTGTTCCCAAAGTCATAAATTTTTTTCGGCCAAACTATTTTTCGTTTCGGAGGAAGTGTAAAGCCAAGTGCAATTACCAACAGTAAAATGAAAATGGAAAAGGAAGTGCTTTTTCGAATCATTGCATTTGTGCAGATAGAGATGAACACAAGGCTTGAATGTATTGCGTAACATGGGTATTTGGTGTCATCAGAGAATATTCATTATTCTCATGCACCAATTCCAGAAATGTCCATAAATCGAAGTGAATACTTAAATTTTGTGTTCGATTTTCCGGCGGCAATATAGGTATAAGTGTGGCCAAACGATGAATTGGAATTTCAATAGTCTGTGAACTCATACACATGTTTGAAAAGCCTCCGAGGTGAAGGTTTAATGCAGTGCCGTCTTTTTCTTTTCCTTCCAACTTAAACTGAATATAACCGCTTTGCCAACTCCAATACATTCCGTTTGAAGGGTCTAAGGCACAGCAATGAACACCTGCTGCATTGGTGGTAGAGTCAACACCTAAGGTAAGTCGAATATAACTCGAATAGCCACTGTTTACAGGAATTGAAAACAGTGTGCTTTCAGCATTGGAAAAATCAAGTAGTCGGTAATTCAGAGCATCCTTTCCTATGACTTGCTTATCAGAATTCAGAATTTCAATTTTTCCCACATAACATTTGAGCACATCTATGTGAAGCACAGAATCCAGGTACTGCAGGGATTGTGATTTCAGATTGAATTTAAAATTTCCGTTGATGCTTGCATTCAGTTTTTCGAATTCAACAACCACGGGGAAATGATCTGAAAGCAAGGGCTCATTCACGTTGGTATTTCCAACCCGATAGGAATGAAATCCGAAATCTTGCATGGTATAAAATACATAATCAATTCGCGGAGCATCTTTATTTTCTTCTCGTTTGAAGTTGTTGAAGGTTCCTGTTTTTTCGTTCGCTCCAGCACCGGCATCGGTGAAAGCACCCTTTAATTTTATGAGCGCATCATCATTCTGCGTGCAGTTAAAATCGCCGATCAGAATTTTATTATGAATGGAAGAGAAGTTGTTCATTTCATTCAGAATGAGCTCAGCGCTATGTTTTCGTGCTTCCATTCCAACATGGTCCCAATGTGAATTCACCACCAACAAAGTGTCTCTGCTGTTTTTGTCGAAAAGCAAGACAAAGGTTGCAATGCGTTCACACGCAGCGTCCCATCCTTTGCTGGGTTTAGAGGGAGTAGGAGAGAGCCAAATCGTTTTCGAAGTGATGAGTTGGAATCGATTCGATCTGAAGTAAATTGGGGAGTATTCACCTGCGGTTTTTCCGTCTTCTCTGCCTACACCAACGCGTTCGTATTGGCGCTTTTCAAAATTATAATTGAATAGGGCGCGATCAAGTTCAAGAACTTCGTTGTGTAATACTTCCTGAAATCCAATTATGTCGGGACTTTCGCTCCACAGAAAATGCTTTACACTTTCGCTTCTATTCGGCCAGCTGTTTTCACCATCATTCGCGTTGTTGTAACGAAGGTTGAACGACATGACTTTGATTTTCGGGTTCTGACCAAAACTGGTATGGCATTGCAATGCAATGAGGGCAATGAGAACACTATTTTTTATGAAGCCAGCCAAGAATTTCTTCATCGTCAATGGTATATCCGGTTCCTGTAAAAATCAATTGAATGGTAATTCTACTTGGTGCGTTGGGCCCTGGATTTTGTTGAATAACCTCAATGCTTTTATTTCCGTTGTTTTTAACTACAATAGCCACGTGTCCGTATGGATTCCATTCATTTCCTTTCCATACAAGCAGGTCATGGGTTTCAGGAATTCCAACACCTCCGTTTTTATATTGAATCAAATTGCGTTCGGTATTCAGTTGTCCGTCTTTGAACTTGGTATTGTAAAAGTCTTTGGCATGTCCGTAGGCATTGGGCATTTTATGATTGAAGTATTCATAATAGTATCGTTTCACAAATTCAACGCACTGGTATTTCAATCCAATGTTATAACCGTCGGCACTTACATTTCGGGCACCAACATGAGAAACACTTCCGTTGTAATAGACCTTCACACCGTTGAATTCATCTACAATATCGCCTACCTTGCGTTGAGCGAAAGCAAGTGTAGACAGGGCAATACCAATTAAGAGAAAACACGTTTTTATCATGTTATGCAAGATAAAATAAAAAACCTCCCGAAGGAGGTTTTTTGATATCAATCAAGAGTTGGAATTAGGCGTTGTCGTCACCTTCCATTTTCTCTTTCAAAGCAGCAAGTGCATCAAGATCTCCTAAAGTTGATTTTTCAACTTGAGAATTTACTTGTTTTACAGCTGAATTGTTGTCTTCTTTTTTCGCACCACCACGCTTTGGTTTTGCATCTGCAGACGCAGTGATTTCTTCTGGTTTCCATGTTTGTGTATGAGAAACGGCAATCTTGCGTTGGTTTTTGTTGAATTCAAGAACAATGAAGTCTAGAACATCATCAACTTTTGCAGTTGAACCGTCTTCTTTCTTTAAGTTCTTGTTCAAGCAGAATCCTTCTAAACCATATGGAAGAGCCACAATGGAGTGGTTACCTTCTTTTTTCACAATGGTTCCTTGGTGCTTCGTTCCTTCAACAAATACAGATTCGAATACATCCCATGGATTCTCTTCAACTTGCTTGTGACCTAGACTAATCTTGCGACCGTCTTTGTCCAATTCCAAAACAACAACTTCCATTTCGTCGCCAATAGCGCAGAATTCAGAAGGATGTTTAATTTTCTTCGACCATGAAAGGTCAGAAATGTGCACAAGTCCATCAATGCCTTCAGCCAATTCACAGAACACACCGAAGGTTGTGAATGCACGAACTTTCGCTTTGTGTCTGCTTTCTACTGGGAAACGAGCTTCAATACCTTCCCACGGATCAGCGGTCAATTGCTTTAATCCTAGGCTAAGCTTGCGCTCTTCTTTTTCCATGCTTAAAATAACGGCTTCAACTTCATCTCCAACTTTCAAGAAATCAGAAGCTGAGCGAAGGTGAGAGCTCCAAGACATTTCAGAGACGTGGATAAGACCTTCTACACCAGGAGCCAGTTCAACAAAAGCACCGTAGTCAGCAAGAACGACTACTTTTCCTTTTACTTTTTGACCTACTTCAAGTGTGTCTTGCATAGCATCCCATGGGTGAGAAGTCAATTGTTTCAAGCCAAGAGCAATACGTTTCTTGTCATCATCGAAGTCAAGAATAACCACGTTGATCTTAGAATCCAATTGAACAATCTCTTCTGGGTGTACAATACGTCCCCAAGAAAGGTCAGTGATGTGAATTAATCCATCTACGCCGCCAAGGTCAACGAATACACCGTAGCTTGTGATGTTTTTAACAACACCTTCCAATACCTGACCTTTTTCAAGACCAGACATGATTTGCTTTTTCTGTTCTTCAAGTTCAGCTTCAATAAGTGCTTTGTGAGAAACAACTACGTTTTTGAATTCGTTGTTGATTTTCACAACTTTCAATTCCATAATTTTTCCAACGTACACATCGTAATCGCGAATAGGCTTCACATCAATTTGTGAACCTGGTAAGAAAGCTTCAATACCAAATACGTCGACGATAAGACCGCCTTTGGTACGACACTTCACTTCACCTTTAATGATTTCTCCAGAATCAAGAGCGTTGTTCACATTACCCCAAGCGCTGAATAAGCGAGCGGTTTTGTGAGACACAATCAATTGTCCGTTTTTGTCTTCTTGTTGCTCAACGAAAACCGGAACCTTGTCACCAGCTTTTAAATCTGGATTGTAACGGAATTCAGTAACAGGCACAACACCTTCAGACTTGTAACCTATGTTGATTACAACTTCTTTTTTACCAACAGAAACAACAGTTCCTTGAAGAACTTCTTTCTCTGCAATGGTTGAAAGTGTGTTTTCATACAACTCGTCATAGCGTTGACGCTCAGAGTCAGTATAACCGCCAGAAGCTTCATACGCTTCCCATGAGAATTCGCCCTTTTCATTCATGAAAGCGGCATCATCTGCGGTGCTATAAAGTTCTAGTGGTTCTTCTGCAGCAATTTCTTCTTCTGCAGCAACAGGAGCATTAGCTTCTGTGTTCTCTGTTCCTTCTACTGATGGAACAATGTTTTCAGCTTCTTCAGCTGGGTTTACGTTTTCTGCCATGTGGCATGTTTAATTTGTATTTCATTCGCCAAGGCACGCGTTTGGAATGAAAGAGTTAGTTATTCTTCAGTGACTCAGCGTCTTATCACTGCCCAAAAGGGACGCGAATATAAGAAGAAAATCTTGATTTCGAGCAGTTTAAATGCGTTTTTTATTCTCTTTTTGGCGTGCCCCTTCGGGTCGGGCTATTCGTTCCAAGTCCTCGCGGTTTCCAACCGCTCCGGGCTTTCCACTGCTATCCCTCACGCAATTTCACTGTTTCTCTTTCTATTTCTCTTTCTCTTTCTCTTTCTATTTCTATTTCTAGTTTCCAGAATGAGAATAACAAACACAATAAGAATGTGGAATTCTATATTCCCACAGGAGAGATTTACAAGTTCCAAGAATAGAGCGAATCAGCAGAAAAATCCATTTCACCGTTGTTCCAAGAAAGATATCCGTGAGTGACTTCGAAATTCTTGAATTTAGATAAATCTAAAAATGCTTTTGTCATTGGATTGGAAGAGGTAGATAAAAAAGATTTGAAGTCCACAGTTCTTCTCTCTCCATCAGAAAAAAACAACTCAACAGAATAGTCATTGAGGTATGTCGCTGAAGTTAGTCTCATTACTTAATGCGTTGAGTGATTATTTTCCGTTCAACTCGATTGTTGAGTACAACAAAATTAATCCAATCATTTACAATCTCGTACTGATGAACTGAAATTAATTTTGTCAAATCTCTTCGCTGTTTTGGTGGGAAAGTCTTGTATCCCTTTTGCGTTCTATATGTGATTTCAGTAATTATACTGTTTTCAATTTTGAACTCAATTCTCATCCCATATTCTTCATTATAAAAAGCATGAATGTGAACTGGAAAATGTTCATTAGAAAAGAACACAAGAAGTATTCCGAAATACTCAAATATTGTAGGCATTTTTATTTGTAAACCTACATACTTGAATTATCATGAGCATCAATTTTTATATGCACTTTATATGCTGTTTATTCTCTAACTTGAAATAGTTTGAAAAAGTCCTTCGAGTATATTTTCAATGAATTTCTGTTTCTATTTCAAAAAAGACAACTAATCGGGCGTAATTCCCAAAAAAGTTATTCGTTAATATTGCTTCATCAGATTGAAGTATTCTACGCTTTTCCTGAGTTCATATAAAGGAAGCGAATGGAATTGTAACCAGACAGGTTTTTGCAACGGTTCCTCCCACTGTTGAATATACGCTCACAGAGAAGGGTGGGAAGTTATTACCAAGTATTGTGTCGCTTCACAACTGGGGTAAAGAATTTTCAATGTAATGGAGGTTATTTGTTCAGTTTCTCTTACCGATTCTCATTCTATACAAGAAAGAGTAGGAGAGGCACATTGAGAATGAGGAATACTATATTTCCTTCCTTACTTTTTCAAAAAATAATCATAGGTCGCCCGACAAACCTCCGCTATGATGCGCTCATTGGTTTCTTCACTCTCATACGAATCGGTAACCATAACGCTTATGATAAAGTAATGTCCATTCGGAAGGAACACAACTCCCCAATCGTTGGTAGCTGCGGTTAAACCAAACTCATTGCTTCCAGATGATCCCGTCTTGTGCGCTACAACAGTTCCTTCAGGCAAAAGACCTTTTAATCTTTTTACTCCTGTAGAAGTTTCTTTCATGGTTTGCCAGAAGAAGTTGTAACTCGAAGAAGAGAGCAAACCGTTTTTATTTTCATAGAATAGTCGCAACGTCTGAACAGCGGCATTCGGAGTAATCCAATTCTGAAACATGTTCTCCCATTTCGATTGCATGGTGCGTTCATTTAATGCAAATTGAAGATCTTGAATTTGATTTTTTTTGAAGTAGTCTTCAACTAATTTCGGAGATCCCACGAGACCAATTAAAGTATCACACGCCGTGTTGTCGCTCTGCGAGATACAGTATTGAATCAATTGCGCAACGGTGAAATCTCCTCCATCAGGAAAATCAGTTCCAAGCGGATTCCAATACGCATCAACAGGCAAGTCTTCTTTTGAAATTTTTATTTTCTGATCGAGATTGAATTCGCCGCGATCAATTTTGTCAAGCATGGCCAGGCCAATGTGCATTTTGTAAGCACTCTGAGTAGGGCAG
>Ga0315905_10003118_pt1 | contig 17172 bp, 6 predicted proteins | sample LakEriMetagenome_5_FD_203522 | JGI IMG/M metagenome (GOLD analysis project Ga0315905, IMG submission 203522) | Freshwater fungal communities from buoy surface, Lake Erie, Ohio, United States - Buoy 4 MA121 | ecosystem: Environmental > Aquatic > Freshwater > Lake | place: USA: Lake Erie, Ohio... | reverse complement strand
CCGGCCGTCGCGCGCGTCGGGCTGCTCCTCGACGGCCGCCGCGGCCGCGCGCGCCGCCTCGGCGGCCGACGCAGCCGCCTCGACCGTCGTCGTCGCCGCCGCCGTCGTCGCCGCCGCGGCGCCTCCTCGTTGCTCCCCGTCCTCCTTCGTCGGCGGCGGCTGCTGCTCCTGCTCCTGCTGCTGCTCCTGCTCCGTGCTGGCGGCAAACACGGTCGTTCCGTTGTCGGCCGGCGGCGGCGAGGTCACGACCGCCGCACGCGCCGGCCGCGGCACCACCGCCGGCGGCGGCGGCGGCGGCGGCGGGAACGGCCGCGGCGGCAGCGCCCGGTGGCACAGCCGCACCTCCTTGCGCGGCAGGCCGTACCGCCCCGTGCGGTTGAACGCCGGCAGCAGGAGGTCCGCGAGCGCCTCGGCGCGGTCCAGCAGCGCCGGCTCCTCCCCGCCCGTCAGGTAGTAGGCCGACACGAGGCCGCCGAGCACGCGGATCGACACCTCGAACGTCTGGACGCGCGCGCCGAGCGGCCAAGGGGACCGCCCGGCCGACAGCCACTCGCGCGCCTCCTCGTACTCGGCGTCCAGGCCCATGACGAGCAGCGCGGGGAGGCTGTCGGCGACCGTGAGGGACAGGGCGAACCAGTCGTCCCCCTGGCGGTCGGCCGCGAGCAGCTCGTCGCGCCCCCACGCGTGCAAGCGCAGGCCCTTCCAGGCCCAGCGCATGGCGTTTTGGACGCGGCGCTGGCGCGCGGCCGGGGACGTGACGCGGGCGAGCAGGGCGTCGCGCTTGGCGGCCGCGCGCTCCTGCGCCTCGGTGCGGCCGCCGTACGGTGCGACGACGTGGGCATCGGCGGCGCTGTTGATGATGGCGTCGAGCGCCTCGTAGTCGGCGCTGCCGCCGTTGTCCTCCTCCTCGTGCTCGTCGTCGTCCTCCTCCTCCTCCTCGGCGGCGGCCGCCGCCGCCGCCGACGCCGCCTCCTCGGCCGCCGCCGCCGACGGCGGCTCTTCGGCGGCGCCGCCGTGCACGACCGCCACCGTCACGGTCGGGTGCCCGCCCGGGAGCCACGGCATGGGCCGCGGCAAAGGCCTCGGCAGGCCGTCGTCGCAGATCCCCGCCCGGCGGCACCGCACGCTCGTGTCGGCGGCCGTGCCCGGGGGCGCAAACAGGCGGTACTCTGCGCCCTCGAACGACAGCAGCGGCGGGGAGGAGGAGAAGGAGGAGGAGGAGGGGCCGCCGGCGCCGCCCCAGAGCAGCCGGCCGAGCCAGCTGCCGCTGTTGCCTCGGGGCGACGGCCACGCGCGCGCGTTCCACACGGGGTGGGACGAGGCGGGCGCGGGGTACTGGGCGGACGGCGAGGAGGAGGCGGAGGCTGGCGAGGACGAGGAGGACGCAGAGGCGGCAACCGCCCCGCCGCCGCCGACGGCGGCCGAGTCGCGGCGGTCGAGCAGGCGGTGCCCCTGCAGGTGGAGCAGCGAAAGGGCGGTGGCCACGAGCAGCAGGAGGGCGACGCGCGTCGAGGACGGCGCGATGAAGAGGGCGCTGCTGCTGCTGCTGCTGCCGCCCAACCCCCCCCCTCCTCCGCCGGGAGCTGCTGCTGCTGATGGGGCGGTCTTGTCGCCCCTCCTCGGGCTACCGACGCGCCCGGCGTCGCGCACGTCGGCCGTGGGCGCCCAGGGCGCGCCTGGGCGGCGGCGCAGGGGCGCGCCGTTGCCCGTGCCCATGTTTTCTAAGCGATTCGTGGCGTCTGCGCTGCGCACTTGGCGGGCGGGACTTGTCCATCCATCTTTTGAAGCTTTGGAGCTTGGTGTCGTCGATGTTTTGCACGGTTGGTGGGGGGAGACGCGCCGATTCGCGGAACGCGGGGCTTTGTGTTATTGCGCGACAAGGGGGCCCCAGGGGAATGACAGAAGAAGATTGGGAGCGCGCGGACGTGTGTGTCCTGCTTTGGAGGGCGGCGCGCCCTTTGTGCCACTCAATCACGCCGCGTCCGCCGGCGACGACGACGCGGGCCCGGCCTTGATCGAGCCCGCGCCGCCCCCGCGGCGCTTCCCGCCGGCCTGCGCCGGCCCCGGCCCCTTGGACAGGTACTTTTGCGCGAGCGCGGCCTGCGCCTTGGCGCGCCCCTCGACGCACCGCGCGTACAGCGCGCTCATCGCGCGCTCCTGCTCCGCCTTGGACACGTGCTTGACGGGCACCCACGTCTCGCGCCCGCCGCGCTTGCCGCCGCCGCCCGCGCTCGACTTTTCAAAGACCAAGCGCAGGCCGGGCGGCGGCGGCGGCGGGGGGGCGTTGGCCGCGCGCGGCGTCGACAGGCGCGCGCCGAGCGCCTCGACCTCGCCGCGCGACAGCACGCGCGAGCAAGGGGCGGCATTGGGGCCGCCGCCGCCGCCATCGCCGCTCTTGCCGCCGCTCTTGCCGCCGCTCTTGCCGCCGCCCTTGCCGCCGCTGCCGCGCAGGAGCGAGCTGCCGTTGCCGCCGCCGCCCAGGCCGACGACGCGCGCGCCGAGGCGCGCGTCGAGCTCGCGCAGGCGGCGCGACGTGTCGGTCAGACGCTCAAAGGCGGCGCTGCGCGGCGGCGGCGTCGCGGCGGGCGCCTCCTCGGACGTCGCCGCGGCGGCAGCGGGAGCGGCCGGGTCCGGGGCCGGGGCCGCCGCCGCTACCGCCTCCTCCGCGTGCTCGTCCTCGAGGAGGCTGTCGGTGTCGGCCTCGCTGGCGCGCGCGGGCGGGGCCGCCGCGGCCGCCGCGTCGGCCTCGGGGGCGTCGGCGTGGGCGGCAGCAGCAGCAGGGCCCTCCTCCTCGGGGGCAGCGTCGGCGGCAGCGGGGCGCTCGGCGGCCGCGGCCTCGGCCTCGGCCGCCGCCTCGGCCTGCTCCTGCGGCGGCGCCTCGTACTCCTTCTCCTCCTCCTCCTCCTCCTGCTCCTGGGGCTTGGGCTCGGCCTCAGGGGTCTCGGCCGCCTCGACCGGCGGCGCGGGCGGTGCCTCGTCGATTTTGGCCGCGGTCTCGTCGTCCTCGGCAGCCGCGGCCGGAGCGGGCGGCGGCGGCGGGGGCGGCGAGGGCGCGTCGTCCTCCTCCGCCCCCGCCACAGCAGCAGGCGCCGCCTCCTCGGGCGCCGGCGCCTGCTCCTGTGCGGTCGTCGGCGCGCCAGATGCGTCGGCGTCCGTCTGCGCCTCCTCGTCGCCTGCGGGCGCGGGGTCGATGGGGGGCGAGGCGTCCGCCATGTTGGTCTGTTTTTTGGCGCCGGGGGGCAGGTGACCGTCGACGTCAACGCCGTTCCCCCGCTTTTGACCCTTCGGGCGGGCGGCGGCGGCAGCACTCGCTTTCTTTTTTTCTCTTTGGTTCGAGCCGAGGCGTCGTCGGTCGCGCGCGCGTCAGATGGAGGTGCTTGTAGCGCGCGCGTCCGCTGTGCTATCAAAGGTCTGGGAGGCGGGGACAAGGGGGGGGGGGGGTCCACGAGCGCACGGGCGAGGAAGAGAGGACTTGGCGGCGGCGGCGGCGCACGCAGCAACTGGCGCCAAGTCCACACCAGCCCTCTTTCCGCGCCCGCAGTCGCCGACTTCCCCCTCCTGACTCCGCCCCGGAATCGCTTGACTTATCTATCACCTCTAGGGTCTCCTCTTTTCGCTTGCTCTCTCTCTCGCGCGTCCCCCGCTCCCTCCCTTTGCTCTCTCTCTCTCTTTCTCCAAGCGCGGCAAAGACCGCACTCCTCTTTGGCCTGTCCGGAGGCACTCGTTGCAGCCCGCCCTCCGCGCTCAAGGGTAGGGCGCGCGCGCGTCTCGGAGAGCCGACCTTTCGCCTCTCCAGGCCTCAACGTACCAATCCAGCAGCCTCCGGGGTGCCGCGGAGCGCGCTGGGCAAGCGCGTGCCACGAAAGAAGGGGAGCCCGCCGGGCCGCTGCAGCCGCCGCCGCCGCTGACGCCGCCGCCTTGGGGAGCAGGCCACCGCCCGACAATGGGGGACGGCAAGGCCCCGCCGCAGCTCTCGCCCACCAGCGCGCGCCGCCACGCCGACGATGTCATGGCGCGCGCCCGCGCCGCGCGCGCGGCGATCGACGCCGGCTCGGCCGCCCTCGCCCTCGCCCCGACGGCCGCGCCAACCCCCCAGCCGCCGCCGCCGCCGCCGCCGCCGCCGCCGCCGCGGCCCCTCGCCGCCGCCCCCGCTTTGGCAGCCTTTGCCTCCACCTCGTCCGCCGCTCCCGCGGCGGCCCTGTACCTGCAGGTCGACGTGGTGGAGGCGCGCGGCCTGCCGGACCGCGCCTCGGATGGCGCCGGGCCGGCCGCCTACGTCAAGGCGTCGATGCACCAAGTGCGCCGGCGGCAGCAGCAGCAGCAGCAGCAGCAGCAGCAGCAGCAGCAGCAGCAGCAGGCGCCGCCGACAGGGACGGCGCCGGCGTCGGCACCGGCCACGGCAGGGCTCTCCAGCGGGCTCTCGGGCGGCGTCTGCCCCCAGCAAAGCCAACAAAGCGTCGTCGTCAAGACGCGCACGGTGTACCGCAACCGCCACCCGCTGTGGGACCAGACCCTGCTGATCCCGCTCGGCGCCCCGACCGCCGCTGCGTTGGCGGCGGCGGCCACGGCAGCAGCAGCAGCAGCAGCAGCAGCAGCAGCAGCAGCAGCAGCAGCGGCGTCCGGCTCGGCGGCAGCAGCAGCAGCGGCCGCCGAGGCGCCTCCGCCCCCGCCTCTCCTCTCGCAAGGCGCCGGCCCCTCGGCGGTGCTCCTGATCGAGGCCTACCACCGCATCGACCTCACGCGCAAGGCCCTCCTGGGCCGCCTCGTCCTCAGCCTCGACGATGTGGCCCGCAACGCGGCGGCCGACGGCGACGACGCGGCGGCAGCAGCCGCGGCGGCGGCCTCATCATCAGCAGCAGCGGGAGCATCAGCAGCAGCAGCCCCGGCAGCGTGGTACAGCCTGTCGGGCCCCACCATCCCCCTGGCGTCGCTGAGCTCGGCGCAGCGGCTGGCAGATCAGCCCTCCGCCGCCCCGCCGCACGGCGCCCTGCGCCTGCGCCTGCGGCTGCTGAGCGGCGGGGCCGAGGCGGCGGCCGCAGCGCGCGCGGCGGCCGCGCGCAACGACCCCGAGCGCCTGGCCCTCGCGCTGTCGCGCCGCGCCTTGCGCGTGCGCGTGCGTTGCCTGGCCAACCTCGAGTCGAGCGGCCTGCTGCGGGAGGTGTGCGCGCTGGGGCTCGTGGCGGCGGCGGCGGCGGCGGCGGCGGCGGCGGCGGCGGCGGCGGCTTCGGCGGCCGCGCAGCAGACGGCGGCGGCGGGTGGTGGTGGTGGCACGAGCGGCGGCACGGCGGCCGTCGCCGGACCATCCACCGCCGCTTCAGGGCCCACCCACCCAGCCGCGCACGACCCCCCGCCGCCGCTCTCGCTGCACGTGCGTCTCGGCCGCGTCTGGGTGGAGAAGCCGCTGCCGCTGTCGACGCTCCTGGCCTTTGCCGAGCGCCGGGGCCTGCTGCTCGGCGGCAGCGCCGGCGGGGCCGGCACCGGCGCCGCGCCTCCGCCGCCCCTGCTGCCGCCCGACGACGACGACGACGACGACGACGAGCTGGCCATCGACGAGGAGGTGGTCGTCCCCCTCGGGAGCCGGGCGCTGCGCGTGCTCCGCAGGAAGGAGGAGCTCGTCGACGTGCGCGTGTACCTCAAATCCGGCGAGGCCACGCTCGCCAAGGCGCAGGTCCCTCTGTCGGCGCTGCTGCTGCGGCCCTCGCTTGCGGGGGGGGGGGGGGTAATGCGTCGCCGTCGCCGGCAGCTGCAGCAGCGGAGCCCCCGTGCAATAATCCCGCGCCGCCCGCGCTCGCGCGGCGGTCGTCGCCCGTGGTCTTTGACCTGACGGCGGACTCGCGGCTGCCCTCGCCGGCGGCGGCGGCGCCCGCGGTCTCGTGGCAGGACGAGCAGGCGTCGGCGGCGGCGTCGCGCGAGTCGTCGACCGCCCCTTCCCTGCCCGCCTCGTCGGTCGCCGCCACGGAGCGCGAGGTGCCGCCGCCGCCGTCGCCGACGCCTCCCTCGCTGGTGCCCGCGCCGCCCGGCCTGCGCGGTGCGCAGGGGCCGCCGAGGGGCGTGCTGGCGCGCGCCCTCCGCAGCAGCCGCCGCCGCCTCGCCGGCCTGAGCTTCAGCCTCGGCGCGCTCACGCCCGTCGCCTCGGTCGAGGCCGTGGAGGTTGGGGGCGGGGCGGCGCCGCGCCCTCTGGCGGCAGCAGCAGCAGCAGCAGCAGCAGACGACGACGACGACGCAGCATCGGCCTTTGCGGCCCCGCCCGACCTGCGCAACACGACCTCCTCCGCGGTTCCGTCCGGCGTCGTGGAGGCGCACGACGCGCTCACGTCGCTGCGGGGCGCCGCGGCGGCGGCCGCGTCGCGGACCAGCAGGGGGGGCTCGGCGACGGCCCCGTCGTCGTCGGCGTTTGCGGCGCCCGCGCGGCTGCTGCAGCGGCCGCCGCCCGCAATGCTTGTGCTCGGCGGCGACGGCGACGAGGCCGGCGCCCTGGCGCTCGCGTCCCCCAGCCCCTCCCCGTCGCCGGGCGCCGTCTCTACACCGGACAGCTGCAGCAGCCTCGCCCCGCCGGACGCGCGGCCGCCTGCCCTGCTCGCGCGGCTGCTGCGCCGCTCGCTGTCGAGCGTCGCCGAGCTGTCCGGGCGCGAGCACGTCGCGGCGACCCGCGGCACCGGTGGTGGTGGTGGTGGCGGCGCGCCGCCGCCGACGATCCGGCGCGCCGCCACGATCGCGTGCGAGCCGTCGCTCGAGCCGCCGCCGCCGTCGCCGCCTGCCAGGACAGAGGAGGCGGGGGACAGCGAGGACGACGGCAATGGCGTCCGGAGGCCGCTCGGGGCCAGCTCGGTCCCGCTGCGCAGCACTGCTGGGGGGGGGTCTGCCGAGCAAGAGGAGGAGGAGGAGCAGCAAGCGAGCGCCGCCGACGCCTTGCCACCGATGGCGCAGGCGCTGCTGCTGCTGCCGCCCGCGGGGGCCTCGGCCTCGGCCCGCCCCCGCCGCACGCAGTCGACCGGCCTGCTCGCCAGCGGCGGCGGCGGCAGCGCCGGCCTCGCCCTCCTGCAGGGCGCCGGCAGCAGCACCATCGTGATGGGCGGCAGCGGCACCAGCAGCAGCCTCCTCGCGACGGCGCTGCGCTCCGGCGGCAGCTTCAGCGTCGGCCGTTGGGCCGAGCTCGACCGCGCGCTGCGCGCCGCGCTGCGCCCGGGCGAGGGGCCCGTGCACGCCGACTGGGTGTCTCTGGCGCCGGCCGCGTCGGGATCGGGGGTGGGCGGTCCTCCCCCCGCCCTGCTGGTGTCGTCGCGCTCGGCCTCGCCGGCCGCAGAGGACAACGGCAAGGGCGACGACGACGGGGCCGCGGCGGCCGCGACGGCGGCGGCGGCGCCGAGGGCCGCGCCTCCCGAGGTGGTGGTGGTGCGCCGCGTCATGGACAGCCACGCGCCCCTCGCGCGCGACCTCGAGATCTCGCTGGGCCTGTCGCTCGAGCCGTGCCGCGCGCTCGACACCTCCTCTGCCGCCGCCGCCGCCGCCGCCGCCGCCCTGTCGTCCTCGCGCGCCCCCGCCTCCTCGCCCGTGCCGGCCGCGGGCTTTGCCGCCGCCGCGCGCAGCGTGCCCGGCGCCGGCCGGAGCGCGCTCCTCGCGGGCGGCGTCCGGCCCGCCCCCTCGTCGCTCCCGACCACCCCGACCGCCGCGCACCGCCACCCTACCAGCGGCAGCGGCGGCGGCGGCGGTGGCGGCACCTCGACCGACGACGACGAGGGCGGGTGGAGGTCGCCCGCATCTGCCGCCGCTGCCGGCGCGGCCTCCTCGCTCCTGCTGCCGCGCGGCGTCGCCCCGCCCCCGCCCCCGCTCCCGATGCCCGAGCCCCTGCCCATCGCGCTCGCGTGCGACGCGCGCCTGCCGCTCAGCCCCGCGCGCGTCTACGCCCTGCTCTTCGGCCGGCGCTCGGCCGCCTTCATGGGCGCCCTGCACCGCGCCGAGGCCCTGTCCGACGTGCGCGTGGGCCCCTGGGAGCACGACAGCGGCAGCGGCGGCGGCAGAGCCGGCGGCGCCGCAGGCGCCGGCGGGCGGCGCGCTCTGGCCGGGCGCCGCCGCTCGGTCACGTACACGCGCCCGCTCGCCATCCCGCTCCCCTTTGCGCCCAAGTCGTGCCGCATCGTCGAGGAGCAGCGCCTGCTGTCGGCGTCCGGGCGCGGGGCCGCGGGCGGCTTTGTCGCGGAAATCCGCGCCGTCAGCGACGCGCCCCGGGCCGACGCGTTCGTCGTGCGCGTGCAGCTTGCGGCCGTGCCCGTCGTCGTCGTCGACGAGGCGGGGGGCGAGGGTCGGGCGGGATCAAGCAGCGGCGGCGCCGGCGCCGCGCTCTCGTCCTCCGCCTCCTCCCTGCGCTCCTCCTTGCCCCCTCCCGCGCGCGCCGTCGTCGTCGCGACGCACGTGCGCGCGACCCTCAGCGTCGACTTTTCCAAGAGCATCCTGGGGCGGGGCGTCATCGAGGCGAGCGCGGCGGCCGACAGCCGGCGCGTCTACGGGGCGCTGCTGCGCGCGCTGCAGGACGAGGCGGCCGCGGCCGCGGGCGGGGGCGGGGCGAGCACGGGCGGCGGCGGGGGCGGGGCGAGCACGGGCGGCGGCGGGGGCGGGGCGTCCTCCGCTGGCGGGGTCGCCGCCGCTGCCGCCGGGCCCCGCCTGCTCAGCAGCGGCGGCGGCGGGGCGGCGGCCACGGCCTCGGCCACCGTGGCGCCCGCGGGGGCCCTGCTGCTCGACGGGGACGCCAAGGCGGCGGCGGCGGCGGCGGCGCTGCTGCTCGCGGCAGCGGCGGGCGGCCGGGCCGGGCGGCTGCGCGCTCTCTTGCGGGCGCCGCCGTCCTCGGGGCTGCTGATCGCGGCCGCCCTGGTGCGCCTCTTGTCGGCGTGCCTGGTGGCCTGGGCGCTCCTGAGCGTCGCGCTCGAGGTGCGCGGCGTGGCGGAAGCCGTGCGCGGGGCCGCCGCCGCCGCCGCCGCCTCGGCCGCGGATGCGACGGCGCTCGCTTCTTGCTCTGCTGCTTCCGCCGTGCCGCCGGCGGCGCCGTGACTTTTTCAAGGGGTCGTGTCAGTAGCACACAAGCTGTAGCAGTAACACATTGTCTCTTCATTACGCGCCGCAACCGCAGTCGCAGTCGCAGTCGCACAGCAACGTGCCGAGGATGCCCGCGCACTTGGCGCACGGGCCGTAAAAAGCGCCGTGCACCCGCGACGGCGCCTCCGTCGTCGTTGCATCCTCCTCCTCCTCCTCCTCCTCCTCCTCCTCCGCCCTCCGCCGCCGCCTGGACGCCTTGAGCACGCGCCGCCGCTGCCGCCGCCGCCACGCCGCCTCCTTGTCGTCCACCCCATCACCGAGGTCGTCGTCAGCCTCGCCGTCTGGGCCCTCGCTGTCGGTGTCGCTGCCGCGGCTGGCGCCGGCGCCGTCGGCCGACGGGGCGCCAAACCAAAACTCGGCCATGGCGGCCGGCTCAAGCCCCCTGAGAGCGGCCTCGTGGAGCAGCTTGGGCGCGCAGCAGTCGCCCGTGCCCGTGGGGAAGCCGAGCCAGCTATCGCCGTCGCCGTCGTTGCCGCCACCGCCGATGACGCCGACGACGCTAGCGCACCTCGGGAGGCGGGTGACGGGGAGCGATGCCTCCGCCTGCGCCGCCAGCGCGAGATAGGCTTGGCGCAGTGCGACGCGCCGCCCAAGCAGGTCGCGCGTCTCGTAAGAGTCCTGCACGCGCGATATGAGGGCGTGCGACAGCGCCCGCCGGCGCGCGCGGAGCTGCGTCGCCTGCCGCTGCCGCTGCTGCTGCACCGGGCGCGCCTCCGACGCTCGGCCGCCGCGGCCGACGCAATCATCTATCCGCCGCGTGAGCGCGTCGCTCAGCGCGCGGAAGCGGGCGTACTGGGGAGTGTCGTTGGTGAGCGTCGCCACGGGCCCCGCCCAGCCCGGGCAGCGCCAGCCGCCACCCCCCTCGCCCGACGACGCCGCCGAGAGCGCGAGCTGGCCGCTAAACGCGCGCAGGACGGTCCCGTCCTTGCAGACCAGGACGCCGAGCATGCGCCCGGGACCGCCGTTGCCGCCTTGGCTGCGCGGCAGAAAAGGGAGGGTGCTATACGACGGCGACGAGGCGTCGCTGCTGCTGCTGCTGCTGCTGCTGCTGCTGCCGCCAAAGTCGAGGCGCCGGTGCCGCTCGAGCGCCTGGCGCAGCGCGTCGGCGGCCGCGCGCGCCCCGGGCGTGGCGGGCAGGGCGTGGGTGCCGCCGCATCGGGCGCAGCGCCCTCCGTAGGACGTAGCCGATACGGGAGACGCGGGATTGGTCGTGACACGCAGATGGGTGGCCGGGCGGAGGCGGGCGGAGGGGCGACGGAGGAGCATCGACTGCGCGTGCATCCCGCCCGCGCTTTTCCGCGAGGACTCGCGGCCTCACGCCGCCGTCGACGAATCTGGATAGAAGGCCATTGTCATGCTTCGATTCAAGGTGATCGTCCAGTGTTCTAATAAATTGGCGTGCCGACGACACCTGCGCGCGTCAAGAAGCACAGCCGCCCGGCGCCGCCGCCGCGTCCCACCGCCGCTGCGCGTCGGCCGCCTCGCGGTCGATCGCGCCAAACTGCCACGGCCAGCGCGCGTTGTACAAAAACTGGCGGTGGTCGAAGCGGTTGTCGTCGGGGGAGTAGGACTCGGCGTGGTACGAGGGCGGGAGGACCGTGGCCTTGTGCCGGTTGGCGGCGTAGCACGCGAAAAAGTGCTTGACGCGCCGCGCCACCTCGAGCGGCGGCAGCGCCGCCGCCGCCTCCCCCGCGGCCGCCTCGCCCTCCGCGCCCCCGCCCGGAAAGCGCCGCTCCCACCCCCACGCCGCCACGAGCCGCCGGTACGCCGCCACGGGCCCGCACCGCGCGACCTTGCGCAGCCGGCCCAGCACCGTCAGGTCGTCGTACGTGCAGCCCATGTCCGCCTCGTCCGTCTGCGCGGGCTGCCCCGGAACAAGGGGCTCGAGCTCGGCCGACGGCGGCGCCGCCTCGATCTCGGCCAGGGTCGGGTAGCCGAGCGCCCGGGCGGCCCAGCGCAGGCTGCGCCGGATGTCCGACTTGCTGACGCCGCCGATGGGGTTGACGTCGGCCGCGGAGCAGTCGTACTTGGTCAGGTAGCCGCGCAGCGCCTCGTCGACGTTGGACGCGCCCAGCACGAGCAGGAAGGACGGCCGCTGCGGCGCTTTGGCGGCGGCGGCGCCGGCGCCGCCGCCGCCCGCGCCACCTCCTCCTCCGCCCGCGTCGCCGCGGGCCCACGGGACCAGCTGCGCGAGCAGGAAGGCAAAGACCATGCGCAGGCGCGCCTGCACGTTTTGCAGCGCGAGGTTCTCCGCGGCGCTGCCCCCTTGGGCGCGGAAGCGCGGGGCGCGCCCGCCGAGCGGCAGCAGCGCCGTCGCGGCCGAAAAGACGGCCAGGGCGGCGGCCACGGCCTGGTCGATGCAGAGCGCCAGGTGGAGGCTGCCGACCTCCGCGGCCAGCTGGGCGGCGCGCCGGCGGGTCTCCGGGGAGCTCGCGGCGCCGGAGCCCATGTAGACGGTCGTGAGGACGCGCGAGGCCAGCTCTTTCGGGTCGAGCAAAGGGGGGGTTGGGGCGGCGCCTCCTGCCGCCGCTCCTGCCGTTCTTGCTGCTGCTGCTGCTGCCTTGGCCTCCGCCGCGATCGTCCCTGCGCCCCAGTCGCCCCAGTCGTACCCGCCGATGCGCGCCACGTCGGCGGTCACCTGCGCGTCCCCTTCCGCGACCGCGCGCGCCGCCGCCTGGCACATGGCTCCGACGATGGCGGCGACCGTGGCGCTGTCGGCCCCGCCCGACAGCGGGAGCAAGAACCCGCCCGCGCCGCTGCGCCGGAGGTAGTCCCACAGCCACGCGGCGGGGCCGTAGATGATCTCCTCCTCGGGGAGGTGCACGACGGGCTGGATGGGCGGGGAGACCGGGGGGAGGACGCCCGGGGGGTAGCGGCGGGGCGGCTTGGTTGGGGGTGGGGGTGGCGGCAAGGCTCCTGCTGCTGCTGCTGCTGCTGCTGCTGCTCCTGCTGCTGCTGCTCCTGCCGCCGACGCCAAAGCCAAAGCCGCCGTGCGCGCGCGGTACCCTTCCGCCTCCCACCCGTGACACAGCGCAAAGGGCCCGGGAACCTCGACGTACGCGGGAGGGTCCGCGGCCGCCGCCTGCGCCCGCAGGCTCGCGGCCGCGCCCCGGCGCGACACCGCCGCGTCCAAATCGACGGTCGCCGCGACGACCTCGACGTCCGCGAGGCCAAACTGCCTCCCTTGGGCCACGAGCTCCCCGGCCACGGCCACGCACGCGCAGCCGTCGTAGTACAGGCGCCCGCCGTCGCAGCCGCGCTGGTTGCTGTAGAGATAGACGCCGCCGCCCTTTTGCGTGGCGCCGCGGATGAGGGCGAGCCGCTCGTCCAGCTTGCGCAGCTGGTGGTGCGACCCGGAGCCGTTGGCCACGACCTCGACCCCTTGGAGGGCGAGGTCGATGTGCGGGGCGCGCGGGGTGAAGAGCTCCTCGCACGTCTCGGACGCGAGCGTGGCGCCGTCGCGCGCAAAGCGCAGCACGGCGTGCCCAAAGGGGGCGTCGGTTTGGGCTCGAGCGGCGGCGGCGTCGTCGTCGCTGCTGCCGCCGCCGCCGCTTCCTCCCGATGCCGCCGCTCCTGCCGCCGAGGCCGTCGCCGCGCGCACGCACTCCGGCAGGGGCAGGCGCTCGAGCGCCCGCGGGTGCGGCCACGCGGCAAAGTAGCGGCGCTCGCGGTAGTTGCCGTCGTCGGCCAGGCTCAGCTTTGGGCGCACGAGCAGCACGCGCCGGTCGAGCGCAAACAGGCGGCAGTTGTAGAGGACGCCGCGGTGGACGACGGGGAGGCCGACGTCCAGGAGGATGCCGTCAGAGTAGCCCGTGGACAGGAGGTCCTGTGGTTGTCGTTGGCGGCGGTGGTGGTGGTGGTGGTGGTTGACGGGCGGCGGGGGTCGTGTCGGTCGTTTTTTCGTCGGGGGGCGCCGCGGCAGCGGGAGGGGAGGCCAGCGCGCACGGCCGGTGTGTCGGTCGACTCACCGCGACGGCCTCCCAAGAGTGCTCGACCGTGTCCAGCTCGAGGAAGTGGTCCTCGCAGCCGTAGCCCGGGATCTCGAGCTCCGGGCCGAGCTGTTGTTTTGATTTGATTGGGGGTACGACGAGTAGGAGGAGAGGATGTGGTGGAGGTGTGAGCGAGCGACGACGGCGACGAGGCGTCCGGCCGCCGTCACCGGCGCGCGCGTCCGGCCGCCGTCGCTGGCGCATCTTTTCGTCGCGTGCCACCCGCGTTCCCCCCTCCCTTGCAATGCGCCACCCCGTCCATCGATTCCCGCAGCACCCACCCGGTACGTCGCGCCCGCCGCGCGCGCCCGGTCCACGGACGCCTTGACGCGCGCGAGGTTGCCGTCAAAGTCCATCGCCCACTGGTCGAGGTTGCAGGCCGCGAGCGTCGCGACGCGCCGGCCCGGGGGCGGCCGCCGGCGCTGCGGGGGGTCGGCGCTCATGTTGATGTGTGGAGAGAGAGAGAGGAGTGCGGGTGACAGTGATTGATGTACAAATTGAATCGGAGTGCAAAAAGCCAAAGCGCGGTCGGCGCAAGATTGCTCCCGTGGCGCGCGCCGCCGCCCGCCGCCGCCTCAAGCCGCCCGCCCCCGCCGCCCCTCTCTTGCCTCAAGCCGCCGCCACCGGCACCGGGGCCGCCGCCGCCGCCGCCGCCGCCTGCCCCTCCAGCTCCGCCACCTGCTCCCGCAGCGGCCGCGTCGCCCGCCGCAGCCACGCCTTGACCGCCGGGTCGCTCCCGAACGCGTCCAGCCGCGGGGCGACCGCCCCCCAGACCTCGGCGTGGTAGGCGTCCAGCCACGCCTCGTCCGACGCCGACAGCAGCGCCGGGTCGACGCACGCGGCGTGGATCGGCGCCATCGTCAGGCGCTCAAACCGGAAGAACGACGCGCCGCCGAAGCGGTTGGGCGTGTCCGCCTCGGCGACGATCGCCAGGTTCTCGACGCGCACGCCGAAGCGCCCGTCCTCGTAGTACCCGGGCTCGTTGCTGCAGACCATGCCCGCCTGCAGGGGCTGGGTGATCCAGTAGCGCGTGCTGATCGACTGCGGGCCCTCGTGCACGTTGAGCGCCGCGCCGACGCCGTGGCCCGTGCCGTGGCGGTAGTTGAGGCCGTCCGACCACAGCGGGAGCCGCGCGAGGGCGTCGAGGGCGCTCCCGGGCGTGCCCTCCGGGAACACCGCGCTGTCGAGGGCGATGTGGCCCTGCAGGACGCGCGTGTAGGCGCGCCGGAGCTCGGCGGACGGCGTCGCGGGCGCGCCGGGCCCCTGCAGGTAGACCGTCCGCGTGACGTCCGTGGTGCCGCAGTCGTACTGCCCGCCGCTGTCGATGAGCAGAAGGGTGCCCGCCTTGGCCGTGCGGCACGTCTCCGCCTTGGCGCGGTAGTGGATCACCGCGCCGTTGGCGTCCGCGCCCGCGATCGTCGCGAAGGACGGCTCGACAAAGCCCGGCTGCGCGGCGCGGCGGGCCGTCAGGCGCGCGTCCACCTCGACCTCGGTGATCGACTCCCCGCGCGCCAGGCGCGCGTCCAGGTCGCACAGGAACTCGCAGAGGGCCACGGCGTCGCGGAGGTGAGCCTCGCGCATGCCGTCGAGCTCGGCGGGGTTCTTGACGGCCTTGGCGGCCACGACGGGCGACGGCTGGTCGATCACCTTGTTGCTGCTGCCGCTGCTGCTTTTGGCCTTGAGCGCGCCGCCGGCGGCGGCCGCTGCGCTGCCTCCGCCTCCGCCTCCGACGGGGACGGGCACGGGCTTGTTGTCGTCTTCCGGGCCGGCCGAGGCGGCGCGGCGCTTGCCGCGCGGCGAGGTCGAGGACTTGCCGCGCGGGGACGCCGGGGGGGCGGCGGCGGGGGCGGGCGTCGCCGCGTCGTCCGAAGCGGCGGCCGCCGCCGCCGCCCCGGCCGCCTGGGCCAGCGCGAGCGAGGCCTTGCCCCCGTCGAGCATCCACGTGGCGCCCGCGGCCGCCGCCGCGCGCACATCCGCCTCGATGGCGCCGTAGGGGCGGATCTCGACGCCGTCGGCCTCCAGGGCGCGCCGCAGGTCCTCGGGCACCTTGGCGGCCTCGACGTACACGGCCGTCGCGACGAGCGGCTTGGCGCCGCTGCCGACGCCGGCCCCGTTGCGCCCGCCGCCGCGCCCGACCGTCGCGTACGCGACAAACACCGGGTTGTACTCGACGTCCGAGCCGCGCGCGTTCAGCAGCCACGCGACCTCGTCGAGCATGGTGACGAGCAGGCCGTCGGCGCCCGCGGACGCCATCTGCGCGCGCAGGGACGACAGCTTGTCGGCGACCGTGCTGCCCGCCCAGCGGGCCGGGTGCGCGCGCAGGGCGCCGGGGGGGAGCGCGGGCTTGGCCGGCCCCCACGCCGCGTCGACCAGGTTGCCGTCGCCCGCGCCCAGGGGCACCACGACCTTGCCCGCGGCCTCGAGCGCGCGCTGCAGCGCGCGCACGCCCTCGGACGTGTGGCACCAAGGGTCGAGCGCGACGCGCGCCCCCGGCGGCAGCGCGTCGGCGAGCCAGTCCCCCAGGTCCGGGCACAGGCCCGAGCCCGCGCGCATGAGCGTCCACTCGGGGCCCAGCTCCGCCTCGGCCTGCAGGTAGTACCGCCCGTCCGTCCACAGGCCCGCAAAGGGTCGGCGGGGGCCGGGGACCTCGGGGTCCTGCTCGGCGCGCGTGGCCCCCGCGGCGAGGACGACCGCCGTGCCGGCCGAGCCCGTGAACCCGGTCAGCCACTCGCGCCGCTTGTAGCAGTCGGGCGGGTACTCGGACATGTGCGGGTCCTCGGTGGGGACGATGTAGGCGGCGACGCCGCGGCCGCCGTCGGCGGCGGCCATGGCGGCGCGCAGGGCGGCGAGCTTGGGGTCGGCGGGGGTGGCGCTGTGGCCGTTGCCGTTGCTGGTGGCGGCCGCGCCGGCGGGCGGCGGCGTCGTCGTCGTCGCCATGGCGCGGCGGCGGGCGGCGGCGGCGATGGGCGTTGTTGTTGCTGGGTGCTGCTGGCGCAGCTGCGAGGCGGGGCCGACGATCGCGGCCGCGGCGGCGCTGACGACGAGTCGGGGGGTCGGGGCGGCGAGGCGGGCCTGTTGTGTGTGGTCGGTTTGTTTTGTTGGGCGGGTGGGGATGAGGTGTTTGAAGAAGAGGCGATCGTGAAGCGCCCGCCCGCTGAATGTGCGCGCGCGCGCTGTCCGCTGACATGACGTGGAGCACGACGACTCACGGACGTCACTGCGCGCGTGGCCAGGCGTCGGCACGACAGGGAGGGCGCACTCATGGATCGAAGGACGTCGAGAGCCACGATGGGTGGCGTCGGTGAGCGATGGCGCGCGCGCTGGGGCCAGGTTGAACTCGCGGCGCTTGGAAGTGAGCGCGCTCGGCGATGGCTGGCGTGAGTGCTCGTGCGTGTGTGTCGGGCGAGGTGGGGCTGCCGGAGAGGCGGCAAGATGAGCCCATTTAGCGGCGCCGCGCGACGTCGGTCGGCGTCGCGCGGGGGGGGGGGGGGAAACCCAACGCGCGCGCGCCAACGGGCAAAGATCTCTGGTGTGATGCGTCGAGTGGGCTTACAACAACAACAAAAACCACTCGGTGCGCGCTCAGTCGTACCGCTTGGCCACGCGCTGGCGCTTGCCCGGTTGCCCGGAGACCGGCCCGCCCCCGCCGCCGCCCCCCTGCTGCTGCTGCTGCTGCTGCTGCTGCTGCTGGTGCGGCGGCGGCGGCATCGCGCCCCCCGCCTGCTGCTGCTGCAGCTGCTGAGGCGGCATCCCGTACCCTCCCCCCGGGGGCGGCGGCGGCCCGCCGTAGCCCGGAGGCGGCGGCCCGCCGTAGCCCGGGGGGGGCGGCCCGCCGTAGCCCGGGGGCGCCCCGCCGCCGGCCAGGTGCGGCTGGGGCGGGGGCTGCTGCGGGTGCATCATCGCGCCGCCGGGCGGCGGCGCGCCCGGCGGCGCGCCCGGCGGCTGCATCGGCATGTGCGGCGGCGGCGGCGCGTGGTGCGGGTGCGGCATGGGCGGGCCGCCGACGCCGCCGTGCGGGTGCGGCATGTGCGGCGGCGGGGGCGCGCCGCCCATCATGTGCGGCGGCGGGCCGCCCATGTGCTGCATGTGCGGCGGC
>Ga0315905_10003116_pt1 | contig 17187 bp, 18 predicted proteins | sample LakEriMetagenome_5_FD_203522 | JGI IMG/M metagenome (GOLD analysis project Ga0315905, IMG submission 203522) | Freshwater fungal communities from buoy surface, Lake Erie, Ohio, United States - Buoy 4 MA121 | ecosystem: Environmental > Aquatic > Freshwater > Lake | place: USA: Lake Erie, Ohio... | reverse complement strand
CCACCCATGCTCTCGCTTCCCACCACCCACTGCCCGCGCCCCCGAGAAGAGCGCGCGTCCAAATATGAGGGGGTCTCATCCATGGCAGCAAGCGCATTATAATTCGCCAGCTCATCTACAATGGTACCCAGCGCGGCTTGGAAAGAAGCAAAGCGCCGTTCGGTTGCGCCGTACGTAAGCACCGCCACATGCGCCGCCCCCATTAGCGCCCAGAAACCAACCACTGCCAAGGCGAGCAGAGGAAGTAGCACGCGCTGCGCCGCCAGCGCCGGTGCATACAGCCAGCGTATCGTCGGCAAGTACTTGAAAATGGCGCGGCTCCATACCAGCATGGCAACCAGCGCGATCAGTCCGTCTGCGGCAGTGTTGAACCAGATGATGTCCTGTGCTTCGGCAAAGGTCGCAAACCCCGCGTCGATCTGTCGCGTGTTTTGTAGGGTTGTGTTTGTTTGTGGGTGCGGTGGGGGTTGCAGCATGTGCGTCGTCAGTGTCGTTATTACCCAACTTGCAAATCACCTCCACCAACACTAGCAACAACTAAATGTGAGGGTTTCTCTAAAGCTAGACCCACACTTACCACGACTTTGGACACAAGGGTGGCACCACGGCTCTCGGCAACAAGCCGTGCAAGGGAGTAGAGAATGTACAAACTGCACGTCCACAGATCGACACAGATCCAGCCGTGGAAAAAGGTATGTTTGAGCCTGTGCGATAGCTTGCCCTCACGTCGGACCAGTCGAAGTTTGTAGCCCTTTGATTCCTGAACCTCCCCTGCTCCCGCCGCACCCTTCCGCGGGATCTTGCGTTCTATGTGCACAGAATAGAGTGACAAATACAGCCGCACTGCGAGATGTACAACCCCAAAAAAGATGAGGAAAATCTCGGGCACGATGCGCGAGCGCATTTGATGACCGCCTGCCGCCCAAGGAAGACCCCAGCCACCACCAAAGGGCAACAGACGACTGGCAGCGGTGTGGCGAGAGATGACTGCGCCACCCCCAGGCCCAAACTCCACCAGCGCCTTGACCGCCACGAGCGCGTTGAGCACAGGCGAGTACGTCGCCATTGTCACCACAATGGCGCGAGTGCTGCTGTCGAGCCACTCGGCGAGGGCCAGGCCACGCAAGCCGCGCTCGCATGGCACGCCGCATGCTGTCACTGCTGGGTCGGTGATGTTGAGGCTCTGGCTGGCATACCGCCCCTGCGTCTCTGTGGTGGCAGAGGATGAAGGTTCGGCAGCTCCCAGACTAAAGCCCCCGTCCGGGTAGTGCGAGAGGTGACCGTGTGTCATGCCAGCATCACCCTTGCCAGAGCCGAAACTGAAGTTGAGGAAGGTGCTGCCAAACACCTTGGATGAGCTGCCTGACGCCAGGAAGGACCCCGCGGCGTCCAGCGTCGGACGAGCAAAGTCGTAGGTGAAAAAGGTGTAGTTGGTCGACTTATTGAGGTATTCCTGTATCGTGCTCGCTTGCAGCTTCTGCGCATGCCCGTATGCCTCCGTTTCCCATAAACCTGTATTGGTGCCCTCGGGCACGTTGAGGCACACGTGGCCCGCACCTAGGCGTGTAAACGTGCAGGCGTCATACACGTTTCGCGTACGTGCATACGGCAGCTTGTAGCGCCACCGCGAGGTGCGCTGCTGGCTCACATACACCTGAGCAGCAATCATGCCCTCAACGGCATCATGTTGGAAGGCTGAGCTCGAGCTTCCAGGCGCCGGCGCTGGCGCACAAGTGCGATCATTAGCCGCCAATATAGAGCAGGCTTGCGTCTGTCCGACGAGACGCACCTGCGGCAGCAGAAGGAATTCGAGCCAGGTCCAAAAATGGCGTGGCTGCGAGATTTGAGCTATACTCGGCGCTGTAATGCGGCCGCTTTTGGCAGCGGCAGCGGCAGCGGCTGCTGCAGCAGCGGGATTCCGATTCGCCAGACTTTTCATTGCCGGTGTCGCCAGTGACACCGGCGCAGGCGCTGGTGCTGCAGCTGAGGGTCGTGGCGTGGCAGCAGGTGATGCGGCCACCGGCGCAGGCGCAGGTGCTGCTGTTGAAAACGCTGGTGCTGGAGTTTGTTTCATTCCTGAAGCGGCGGCTGACGTCTTGGCCACAGCGCGTGCAATGGCATTGCGGGCATGGGTGGCAGATGCCGCGGCCGCCATCGCGGTGGCACCTGGTGACGACGCGGAGAAAGGGAGGGGCGGAGGAAAGAGATGCGAGTCAACAGCATGGAGGTAGGCATTGAAGGCGCCATCTCCGCGCTCATTGATGGTGTAGCAGAGGAGCAGCACCAGCACCACCCAGTAGAGAATTTGCCAGGCGCCGGCCACGGCGAAATCTTGCTTGGTCTTGCGCCGCTCATGCGCGTGCTTGAGAGCGATGAATCTTCGGATTTTTGACTGCACTATAACAATGCGTTCAAGATTCCCTTGCAGAAGCGCATGCTGGCGGTGCTGCCATGGCTGGAACCAGTTGTAGCAAAATGCCTCAATCACACGCACATGCTTCATAAGATAATCCCGTTCCCGCTTGAGCCGCTGTCGTGTCCTGAAGCCGCGAACATATCGCTGCATCACCGAAAGCGCATTCATCATCCTCCTGAGCTGTGTATTCGCAACCATAGATCTCACCCTACTGCGGTGGATGTGTCCGCGTGTGACGGACTGAATCATAATCGCGCAGCAGTGCTCTAGACGACGGATCTCGATTCTCAGGTCCAAATCGGGATCATGCCGCGCACGATGGCCGCGATATACGCGCTGCACCTCCGTTGCGGCGTATTTGCGTTTGCGTTCGTTCTTCCTGAAGACCAGCGCGAGCGGCCCCGCTCTCGAGTAGCGCATCATCCTGTACCATGCTTGGATCTTGACCGCGCTTTTTGTTTGCGCCTGCATCCAAACATAGTGCATTACATACCGCATATCCCAGACATGCCGCATATCACAGCCTACCGCATATCACAGCCTATCACCAACGGCATCACAACTAGAAATGAGGCAGCATCGATCACGTGCAAGCGTGCTCTTGCTGAGACCTCTTCCAGAAACTGGGCGTCGAGCTTGTCTTGCACGCGCTGTGCAAATTGCCGCGCCTCGAGCACCATGCCCAACTGCTGCGTCGACATGGAATTGCTCCGTGACGGCATGACAGAGTGCTGCGACACAAATACACACTGAGTTTGTGTATGCATTGTACCACACACACACACACACACACCCAAGGCAGAGCGTGTATGCCTTATACACAATACACACATACACAAGCACCATAGCATCCGAGCGCGTTTGCGGCATGGAAGAGCGGCGAGACGACAAGGTTGTCGACGCATCCGCACGTGCCGATGTAGCGTCCCTGTTGCTCGACTTTCCCATCTTGCTTCGCACAGCCGTGTCGGCGCGCCCTGTTGCACCGCGGCTGCCGGGCAAGTGCAAAAGTCAATCATGCGTCTACATGTCTGGGTGCGCGGCATGATTTGCACTAGCTTACACTCCGTGCGCTGGCACATGGCGGACCTCGGGTACGATTGCGCATCATATCCTGTGCCGGCACGCGTCGCCGCTGTCGTCTCACGCCACCCTAGATCCAAGGCAGCACCTCCAGGCGTCAGGCTTGCCTCTTTTCGCGGACTTGCCTCAGGGCCTTCGACCTGCGGCGTCAGTGGTGCGGGCGGTTATTGTAGGTACGGAGCCATCCAGGGGTAGCAGCAATAGCAATGTCAAAAGGGGATGGGGAAAAGGCGCAAAGGGGGGAGAATCATGAAGCGCGGGGTTGAGCAGCAGGAGGAGGCAGGAGCAAGTGAGAAGTGAGACGTGGGAAGGAGTTCAAAGCCACGCGAGAGTCTAAAGCTACCAGAATTGGTTACTCAACTACTTGCACACCGAGCGCATGCGTGCATGTGCGCATGTGCTTAACGTACCTGCTCGATCTGAGGGTGTTTTTCGGCGCGAGGGGTCGTGTTTTTCGCACCCCACGGGCCACCAAAGCAAAACGAGCACAGCATATACGTGTGATGTCAGTTGCCAGCAAGCGGCTTCGCGATGCGCACGCAGAGAGGACGGAAGGGCCACCCGAGCGCGTTTGCACGTGCAAGGGATGGCTTCGCGTTTGAAGAACGCAGAAACATCTGCCGATTCGCTGAGTCTGGCTGAGACTCAGCAACAGCACGACTCAGCGACAGAACTCGGCACGCCGGTACTAGTCGCAGCTGGCCGAGCCAGCGAAAACCCGCTGCATGCGCCCTCGCGTGCGGGTGGCACAGATGCTCGCCCAACGACCCACCTCCCACACATCTTCCTGGTCCGTGAACGAAGCTGTGCGGCTGGGCCGCAAGCTGGTGGAGCCGTTCTTCAAGGAAATGCCTCGCTTCATCGTACCGCAAGTAGCGCGTCCGAAAACGGGCCAGGGGGGGAAAGGAGGTGCAGGCCCCTGCCTCAGTGGCAGCGGGCGACCCTGTCGCCAGCCTCACCCCTGGCTTCCATCCTGGCGCACTCGGCGCCAGTGTACGGCCAGTTCTGCGACATCAGTTAGTATGGTTCGTGCCATACTAACTGCCATGTCGCAAAACTGGCGCCCAGTGTACGGGCCGGGTGACACATCGGCCGAGGAGCTGCAGGCCATCCATGCAGACATGGCCAGCCTTGTGCAGCGCAATCTCCGCACACGCAGGCTCGCGGTGCGTTGCGGCGGGTGACCCGCAACACTGTGTTGCGCGCCCCAACAGACGTTGACGCTCAGTGTACCTGGTCCTGCAGGAGCTTCAGGAGCACAACAAGCTCCCGCTCGCGCCAACAGCCTACACTCGCGAACTGGAGCGATCCATCACCATGTGAGTGCACCCCCGTTCCTGCACCCAGCGGTTGGGTTCCGCTACCGTGCAGAGCGAGAGACACATGTAATTTTTTCGGGTGGCAGGTCGCCGGCACGGCAGCAACCACGACACGGGACCAGGTTTGCTAGCCGCGCGAACCCGCTTCACGCGTGCTCGCGTTAGATCCTGCCCCCCCCTGCCGCCTCTCTCGCTGTTCCTGCAAGTGACTTGGTTTATTGCCAAAATGCAGATTGCATCTGGGTAACCAGGAATTACAGACCAAGGTCCCAAGAAGCCCACAACAGGCCACTTCGCGAAGCACCAACAACTCGTCTCACAGTCTGTGCACACCCCGGACGCCCTCCACCCCCATGGGTCGCAGCCCACGGCCGCGCGCACAGAACCATGGCAGGCAGATTAGACCAAAATCGGCGCCAACCAACACGAGGAGCAACGACCGGGGATATTGTAATAGGAAGGGGGATAGGAGCACACTTGACGACTTGCTGTGCGATGATGACGACCCGGCCCTGGTAAAGACACTTGACTGCACGGATGAGGAGGAGCGGGAAGATGCCAGCAGCCTGTTTGCTGAAGATGCTTACAGAGATACCTTGACGTTGCGGCGGGTTGGTACTCCGCCATTGTCGGAGGCTGAACTGGAAGACGTATTAGCCCTGCTCCGGTCGCGAGGGCGGGCGGATCAGTTGAAGGCAATTGAAAGAATGCTCACGTTCGAGTACACGCCTGCAACCGTCGAAATGCTTACACAGCACGGGCACTTGGACGCGCTGTGCGCTTTGACAGCTGTCTTCTTGCGCCAGCAGCAGCGACGGCGTCCTTTCGTAGATGGAGAGGACATAGAGACCATCCCTGGTTTCCGCGCGTTGCAAGTCATGTTCAAAATGGGTGCATTAGCCAAGGGATTTCGCCCTGTTGCGGCTGCAATTGTAGCCCTTGCATTGCCGCAGGCCCACAGACTCGGATCCTTTGGAAAAGATTCACAGGACAGTCGAATTTCGCCAGAACTTGGCACCAAAGCCGATGTTGCAGAGGTCCAAGACCAAAAACCTCCTTCCTTGTCTGATCTTCTGGAAGACAACGCAGATCCCTTGCAATTGGGCGTCATCGACGACTACCAGCATTTAAGGTGGAATCTCCACAGTCTAAAAGGGCTCCCACGCAGAAATCGCTCAGCTGTGGAAAGTGTGGCTCGGGGGGCTCAACTGTGGGTGTATACGATGGCGAGGGCCAAACCGAGCAAAAATGCGTTTCAGACATACGTGCAGCTACTGCCTACGGGTAGTCTGTTTATCGGAGGAAAAGAGCAACAGATATCAATTCTGAGCGTGGTACAGGGTAGCACGCCCGAGCTGGATGCTGCTTTCAATGTGACGGGTCAGCGACGCGCATGCATATTCCGGGTGCAGGCCATGCCACGCGACTGGGCGCTCGCTGCCTCCGAGCCGCTTTCTTTGGCATTTGGGGCTAACTCTTTTGAAGAGCGCGATGCATGGATTCATGGTATTTCCGTAATTGTTACCCGCTCTAGCGCTGACTCGTCGTCTTCCGCCAGCTCAGCACAGCATACACAGCCCGTACCCTTGGGGGAACGGAAAGCACCTGTGTACAAAGGCGCCTGTGATCCCCACGGCGTGCCGCGGGGGCATGGAATAGCGACGAGCGCTGACGGAACCAGACACATCGGGGAATGGCAGAATGGGATGCTTTCCGGGCTGGGCGCCCTGTTGCTCCCATCTGGCGACAAGTATATGGGAGAATGGCAAGCCGGCTTCGCGCACGGCGTCGGGGTGCATTTGTCTACGAAGGGCGCTCGATATGAGGGAGAGTGGCTTGAGGATGCTCGGCACGGGTATGGTATCGAATCCAACGCCGAGGGTCTTGTATTTTGCGGTTTCTATATCTGTGGGCAACGGCATGGCGAGGGCATCCTCGTTGAAGATGCTGTCGGTGCGTCCCTGTTCCTATGCGTTGTGTTTATATCTCTAGACATGCCTCCGGCAACGCGGGATCGCAAAACTTGAGAGCGCGGCGAGTTGCGATGCGTGCATCTCAGTCGTTGTTGCCTGAAATTGGTCTCTCTCACAGCGCGACACTGCACGTATGACAATGGCACGCTTGTTTCGGCAACCAAGGTCTCAGACGCAGATGCAACAAAGAGAGAGGACGCGCAGCAACTGCGGCGCGTTGCCGCAGAAGCGGCAGCGAGGGCCAAGACAGCAGCGATGGAGACATCAAGACTGCTCATGGATATTGAAAGCGCCCAGAAGCATGCAAGCAAGCTCCCGGGCCCGTCACCCTCCTTACCCCAGGTGGTGGGAACTTAAACACCCGCCCCATACTGGTAGTAGCGCTTCGCGGAGTGGTGCAAGACCACAAGTAACAACGATTGTTACGTTGTCACCGTCAGTGACCTTGTAGGTTAGCGGAGCGTTAGCATTCGAGCTGACCGTTTTTCCAAGTCTTTATGAAAGAAGAAAACAAGAACAATGGCAGATAATCGAGACAACAACACAACAGATGTCGACACGCTGTCACTTCTAAACAACACCCACCCTCCGAAGCGAGCTCCGCCTTCGATTTCTCCATCACGACACACACACACACACACAATTCTTTAGCTTGAGCCTCTCACTCGCGCCTTCAGATAAAAATACCCATTTCCCCAACATACCGGGAGGGCATGCGGAAAGGACACCCCCCTCACACGACCCCCCGAATACTATTGGCAAAATCCTGAAGCTGTTTCACGCGATGTTCGCGCGACCTAGAACAGGCAACAGACCACGGCCAGAAAACTGGCCATCAATCTGTTGCCATACCCTCGCCGCTGACGACATCTTCCGCACCAGCGCCAATCTCCGAAAACATGAACTCGTGCTGGTATTCCATCATATACTGGGTGCTTCGTTTCAGGTCCGAGAATAGGCTGTACACGCGCTTAATATCCTGCACGTCGACCTCGGTGCCCTTTCTCTTGGTGCATACGAGCGATGCGGCAGTGATCATGTGAATGGCATATCGCAGAGACGTTTCCATAGCAATTTTCGTGAGTAATTCCTGGGCGTCGTCCGTCATCTCCACGTCCTCTTCCTCGCAGCGGATGTGCAAGATCTGCGACAGCTCTTTCTCCGTGTAGGGTTCGGTCGAGATGATGAGCAACCTGTCCAGAAGATCGATGGGCATGCCGTGCGGACCCTTGTAATTTGTTCCCCTGATGCGAGTGATACCTCTGTTGGTGGCAAACACCAGCACGGGCGCCATCGGGCTCTCTAGAGCGCGGTTCAGATACGAATAACACTCGATGTCGAGCATGTGGACCTCATCGATAAAGAGCACACCCGGCACAATCTCGGCCTTGCCCTCCTCCCGCCACTCAGACACCTTCTGGTCAATCTGCTCACGAATCTCCTGCTTGATTTCACCAGTGTCGCCAGCGAACAATGCAAGGAAGCCCTGAGAACGGCTGTTGATGACGTCCATCTCGTGGAGCGACACGGTATGCACCACTTCCTTACGCTTCTGCAGCTCGCCCTCGGGGCACTGGACGAACTTGGTAGAGGACCCCATGGCATCGTAGTCGCGCGCGCGGGTGAAGGAGCGCCCGAGCTTGCTGATCTTACCGCTGGCCTTATCAATGGTGATGACGTCGCCTGCCTGCGCCTTCTCCTTTTGCAGACCCTCGATCATCTTGGTGCCGAGGTCATAAATCGTCTCCATCTCTGTAGTTTTGAGCGTGAGCTTGCCACGCTTCTCCCCGCTGCCGGACGCGGGCTTGTCAATCTGGATTTCGACCACCTCGCCCTCAATGATTTCTGTCTCCTCCTTGATGCGCACGCCAATGGACCGGCGGAACCCCTGAGTCAGCGCCTCCGTGCGCGACATTTCAAGCGAATAGATTTCTGAGCCAGACAACATGGTGAAAGGCGTGTCCGGGCCGAGAGACTGCGCCATGCCCATCGCAATGGCAGTCTTTCCAGTGCCCGGCGTACCAGCGATCAAAAGTGCGCGCCCCGCAATTTTCCCCTCCTGGATGATCTTGAGGATCACACCAGCAGCTTTCCTTGCGTTCGTCTGCCCCACCATGCCTTGGGAAACCATGCGCGCCTCGAGCGCATCATCGAGACCCAAACCGCGGATATGGGAGTGAGCACCTGTGAAAGTTGGGCACACACGTGCCGGTCAGCCCCATGGTGAACGTTTATGCGGCCATATGCAGAGCAGCACAAGCAAGGTGGCACGGCCAGTCCCAACGAAGATTTGTAGCATCATTTTGGGTCTCGCAGTTGCCGGCGTCGAAGCACCAGGAGCAAGGCACAACAAGGACCGGAAAGCAATTGCTCACCAATGCGCTCAATGCGTGTGATGTCTTGGGAATCCGGCACTTTCGTGGCGGCGGCCTGTACACGCAAGGCAAAGACGCTGTCGTGAGTCCAGACAGAGCCGGAAGCTATGCTGGCGACAACGCAGGGGAGGGCAGGCCACACCCTGGGTGTGCCCGCCAGCGGTGCATGGCCCGCCCCAGGAAACGCCCGCTCATTTCTGTCTGCTGCAGGAGCCCCTGCGGCTAGGGCGCAGGGACTGGAGATCGGAAACGCAGAGACGAGCAGCGCACAGGGACGCAGTGCGGGGGCGCATCCAGGTCCCGGCTGAACGGCATCGTCCATCAAGTTCCGAGTGGCGGCTCCGGCGGCAAAATCAGCCCCCCGTGCGCGATGAGCCGCATCCCGCCACGCCGCGCGCGCAGGGCGGGAAGAGCCCGCGTTTCGCCCAGCGCGCAAAGCCACGCACAGCAGGCCCGGCAGCGCAAGCGATACGCCGCTCGGGCAGTCACACAGCAGCAAGTCACAAGCCGCCCGGGAGGGGCCGCCGGGGCTGCTCCAGCCGGCGGCGGTGCGCGAGAGCGGGGCGTGGAGATCACCATGATGAATTCCCTGTGCGGTTGCTCGAACCTTGATTCGGTTACTGGGCTCCGGGGGGGGGCGACGAACGTTTTTGGCCACATTTGTCATTTACTGTAGGACAATGGAAGGGTCCATTGAGGTAGCAGACGGGGCAGGTTGGCAGGGGGGAAGACGCGCAGAAGGCGGGGCACCTGCGCGTCGCGGAGCCGGTAGTGTGCAGCGATTCATGCACGCTCGAGAGTTGCGCGGGCTCGGGGTGGCCTTCGGGCGGCGCTGCTGGCGCGGAAGGCAATTGTTGTTCTCCTTCGGCCGCACTACCAGTCGGATTGTGCTGGCGGCGCTGGCGGCGGCGCTGCTCCAGCGGGCGACGGGCTTTTCAGGGGGCGTGGGGCCCACAGCCTTTCTCGCGCCCCCGCTCAGGGGTGCCCCGGCGCTCGCGGGGCCGATCTGGACGTCGCCGCATCGCGCAACTGGGCCCTTCGCTCGCCGACAGTGGCATGCGCCGCGGGCGCTCTTTGACCGGGACGAGGACCCAGCGCAGCCACAAGACGACCGCGACACTAAGAGTTCGGTGACGGCATTCCGGGACGACATCCTCGACCGTTCAGGTGGCCCGGCATCGGCGAACGGGTCGTCAGGACGCCAGGAGCGAATGTTGTCAACCGCGTTGGCGTTCGACAACGCGTTGCCGTACTGGGGATGGCCGTCGTTGCCGTTAGCCTGGCCAGCCAACGCGAGCGGACCGAACCCATTTGCGTCCGCGGGTGCAGGCTCGGAGGCTGACACCGCCAAGGCAGAAAAGCGGGCACAGTCGCTGGATGAAAAGGACGCAGCCGATTTAAAGCGCTTGCGGCGTGAGGTGGAGGTGCTGCGGCAGGCCCTTCAGCGGGAGCGCAGCAAGATACAAAGGTTGAGAACGGCTCAGAGTGGAGCGGCTCAGAGTGTGGCGGCTGCAAGCAATGTTCAAAAAAGTAGCTCCAGGGCGGGGCCCTTGGCTGGCGTCCTAAGCAACACCGGACGCGCGATTTCCAGTGGGGCCACTGCCGTGGTGAGCACACCATATAAGTGGGGGAGTGCGGCGGCAGGTGCTATGCAGAGAATCAATGTATCGGGGGTGTGGCAGGCGACGAAAAATACGTCAAGTAAGGTTTGGGGCAAGAAGGAGAGGATGCCTGTACGAACGGTTGAAGAATTCAATGCGCTGCTCAAGAGCGGTGTGTCGATTGATGACATAGATGTGCGAGGGCGTTCGCAGCCTTGGCGGCAAGACGAGATAGGCCAGATCATCGTTGCCGGCCCCTCGCAGACTAAAGGACAACTTGAGACAACAAACGTGTCAGTGATTGAGGTCAACAATTTGCCGACGGTGCTGGGCGACAAGAGTGCCGTGCGAGGTGATGGGCGCTGGCGGCAGCTTCAGCATCCGGTGCTGCGGGCGATCTGGGAGCGCAAGAAGTCGGGCTCACAGCCTGGCGCGCGCACCGACGGCTACAAGATCGCTTTGGCTATCGAAGGCGGCGGCTTGCGTGGCAGTGTCACTGCAGGAATGTCTGCTGCTGTGATGGAGCTCGGGGTGCATGATTGCTTCGATTTAGTCTTAGGGTCCTCTGCAGGTTCTATAATTGGCACGTATCTGCTGGGAAGCACTGAGGCCAGGGCGCACCAGGAGACTACGTACGAATTCTTCTGTAACCACCTCACCACTTCCCAAGAAAAGTTGAATGGAAGTTCATGGCTGGACATGGGGCGCCTTGTGGACCTCTTTACTCCTGAGGTGCCATTCTCCAGAATGCGATCCGGAAGCACGCCGTCACGTGGACTCAAGGGCAAGAACAAACCAGGGCGCTATGCAATGATGGCGCTTGACTATCCCATGAAAACAATCATGCAAGAGTTGCTGCCTGTCAACTGGGAAAAGTTCCAAGAGCGCGATGCAAAGCAGCCAATGAAAATAATTGCGTCGGGACTTTTTTCAGAGGGTTCAGTCAGGCTGGGCTCGCAAGAGGGTTCGTTCACCGATTTGCCCTCGCTCTGCGAGTGCATTAAGGCGTCGTGCATGCTGCCGGGCGTGGCAGGCGTGGAGCCTCCTTGGCTCAAGGGCTCGTCAGCGCAGAATCCTGATGTTCTGAAACGGGGGTTAGATGAATATTTGGAGCAGGAATTGGAGACAAGCCCTGCGCTCTGGACCCAGGCGCGCAACGCGTTCATAAAGCAAATGCAGCGCCGCCGAAACTCTATCGGCACTCGTCGCAAGGCATCGGGCATTCAAAGAGTCTTCTCCCAGTCCGCTGACTCAAGCAACGTGACAGACATGCCTGGTATGAACCAAACGGAGGTCTTTGCAGCCCTTGAAGATCTTGGATTGACGCCCACTCTCGAGGAGCTCGAGCTGGTCGTGAAAATGTCAGATGTCAATTTCGACGGCTTGATTGACCTGGACGAATTCAAGGGGATGGTCTACTTCCTTGCAACTCAACACCTTGCGTCGTCCCAGAGCAACTCTTCGTTGATACTCAGCACGGCCCTGGACAATAAGACATTGGACCTGAAAAGCTTCAAGCCCGAGGTCGAGCCAATGGTTGATGCTTTACTATATGAACCCATCCCGTATCGCTCTGCGATTGAGCAGGGATGCACTCACGTGCTGGTGCTGCGCTCCTATCCCGACGGGCGCCGCATGCCGCAGGGCTACCTCGGACTGTTCGAGCGGCTGGTGGCGCCCAAGTGCCTTGATCCCTTTCCGAGAGTCAAGGACTACATGATAAGCCTGAAACACTCTGAGCGCTACTCGGAAGACATTCTGCGGCTGAATGAGGGCGTGGCGCCCGCGCTTGCCAGTGCCAATGAGGTTGATGATGCGGTGCAATCAGATGATGCACGCGAGGTCGGGCGTTTGCTGGCGCTCGAGTGTGCCGTGTGGCAGGGTGTGTACAACGAGGATGAGGTCCCGGTTGGAGTCAGTCTGGGGCCTGCGGGACCGCACTTGCTGGCTGTCGCTCCGCTGGATACAGATGGGGAAGCAATCCGCGCACTGGAATTGGATAAGAGTGTACTGCTACGCGGCATCATGCAAGGGTTTGCACGGGCTTATGACATGCTCGTGCCAGACGATCACGGAGGCGAGACGGGCGATCAAGTCTCCAAGAACATCTTCTTGCCCATCCACTACCGCTACTTGGAGAATCTCGCTAGAGCTGAGAACAACAAGAAGAAGGAGGCGGGGGGCAAAGCAGACGAGCGGGTCCCAAAAAGTCTGATCGATCTCGACAAGATCTTGCTCCCAAAAAGTCTCATCGATCTCAGCTCCAAGCGCAGCTCACTGGCCGAGACGGAGACCGAGGGCACAAGCGCTGTAGACGGCAAGAACGCTGCAAAACTCTCGTTTTGGACGGTGAGATCTTGTGTGATTCCGATTGAAAGTCAGTAGGGCGCGCAAGTGTGTAGAGAGACACTTCTCGATTCTCCCGGATTCGACGCAAAGGGTTCGGCTGGTGCACGGGTCTTTGCCCGTAGATTCTCTGACCGTCTCTTGACCGTAGACTCTCTGACCGTCTCTTTGCGCATTTCTTACAGGAGGGGCGGGCCGGAAGGCTGATTCCAAACCACTGGAAGCCTGACGTAAACTATGCCTTTGGCGCCCACGATGCCGACCTCCGCGCGGGGGAAGAGGTGGTGCTGCGACGAGGTGACGGCAGCCTGAGGTTCGCACGGGTAGAGGCGCAGTACCAAGATGATCTGGTGCTCGTTCTTGGACCAGATCCCAACGTCAAACCTAGTGGGAAGAAGGACAAAGTCTCTGCGGTGCCATTTCGCTTGGTCAAGAGGTCCGAGGCTGGGAAGCTGCTCCTCGACGACTGGGTCCCTCACGATGAAGCTCAGCCTCCTGAGGATGAAGACACGGTGTGTGCGCGTCTCTCTCTCTCTCTCTCTCTCTCTCTCTCTCTCTCTGTCTGTCTGTCTGTCTGTCCGTGTGCCTGTGTGTACGTGTGTGCGCGCGGTTTCTCGCTTGGTCTGTCTGGTCCGCTGCCCCTCCCGCATGCTGGCTCCCCTTCCGGGCATCCAACTACCAATCGACCACGCGCATCAAGCCCTTCATTTGCACAGGGGACAGGGGAGCCGATGAGACACTAAGGCTTTGTGGCTCATTGCACTTCTTCTCCTCGCTATGCTCTTTCGCGCGCACACACTCACAACCGCAGAGCGAGACGACACGTTGGTGGAAAGCCATGTGGAAATCGGATGCAAACACCTCGACGACTGCCGCCAACGGCTCTTCGTGGTCGTCGCCCAACGCCTCGCGATTGTCTTGGCAGCAAGGCGTCGCGAAATCCTGGCAAGGTATTGCTCGCGCATCTGCACACTATCCAAAATTCTTACACCGATCCTTGCATCTTGGCGCTGTCATCCGCATGATACGGCGACTTTAGTTTCGAAATTTTTGTGGGTTTGGAGTTGAGTGCGCACAGCCAGGGCGTAGCCATGTTGAAACTTGATGTAACCTTTCTTTTGCATGTAGCAGTCCACTTTGGTTCATGCCGCGATGCCTGGCGTGCACTGGGTTTAGGGTTTAGGGTTTCGTACACTAGCACGTGAGAGAGTGATGACCCATGAGCCCAATCGGCCTGCATCATTCCATCAATTCTGACGACTAGATGACCATCTTATCTCTGGCTGTCACCCTTCCCCTCCTGTTCTCGCTGCTTCTTCCCTCCTTCCCCCAACCGCGCGGTGTGTCAAACGCAACAGGGCTCGGCAACTTAACACTATGGTCCTCTGAGTCTCTCAAGAATGTGACCGGGGGCGTAAGCTCCGCATCAGGCGTCGCCAGGGCGGCTGCTGGCAACAGGCGGTATCAGGCCGCGCCGGGACTGGGGGTTGCTGGCGCGGCCGCAGATGCAGCTGCGCGTGCCTTCCGCTCTGCCACATCAGCCCGCACCTCAGCGGCAAATGCGTCGCTGATACCGGGCACGGAGGATGGACAGGATTTTCCCGAGGATTCTCAGTACTTCCGATCGCGCGACAGCACGCCAAGTGGTGAGGAGGAGCATTCCTGGCAAGGCGGGCCGCAACCCATCGCCCGGGGGCGTTCTATCGAGACAGCTTCACAAGGCGGCGCAATCGAGAAGGTCGGATTGCGGCGGCTTGTGAAGCCGTCTCGAGAGAATTCCCCCAGTCGATGGGCCGAACGTGCGCGGCGCCTCGCCTTTTCATCGACATCCTCTCCGTCGGCCCAGACGAATATCTCCTCCTCGCTGCCTCTGCCAGAGGAGGAGAGATAACGAGTGTCGGCCCCCGGTCGCAAGATTTGGGGCTGCGGGGCAGTCGCGGTTGTGCGCCTGTGCTTGTGTATACTATACTAAATGTAGAATATTTGGGCGACCGAGGGTTTCCCGTGCGGAAAGGCCCGGGAACCCCCCCCCCCGGCCCCAACTTTGGTGAGAAAGTGTTCCGTTTATTGGACTTTAGACTTTGGAGTGGTGATTCGCATGGTCAGATCATCCGCACGGCCCCCCGCCAAAGTTTGAAAAAGCACGTACAGCCTGCCCGCTAAACCTGGTTTTAGTTTTGACCAGTGGGCAAACTCAACCCCTGATTTTTCATACACTTAGAAGTGCTCCTGTCTGGGTTCGCACGTCTTTGTTAATTTGAAACCCCAGATTACTCGGGGGCACATTTATGTACGCCAGTACACCATCAATGGACGAACAGTGTCCTCTTTCACTGGCACGGTGGGCAGAATTTCCCGGGCCCCCGGCCGCGGGCCGCCAAACGACTCGGGAGCACCGTGACGATTACGGGTGGGGGGTCCGGGTACGCCGCCATTTTGGCGCACGCGGGAGGAGTTCTGTACGGTACGGAACTCGGCTCGGTGACCTTAACTTGAACTTGAAAGAGAGTTGGTTTATTTTGTTTTCCAATTAAACACTCAACACACACCGTCACTCGGTGACCTTAAAGAGACTCGGAATTGGTTTCTTTTGTTTTCCAATTAGACACTCAACACACACTGGCATGTGGCCCGGGCACGCCTGAGAATTCAAGTTTCCGGGCCCCCGCGATGAATTCAAAGTCACGGTTTTTGAAACTTGAAAATCATGATCGCCAATCATTCAAGTTATGGTAATATAATAGCTTTCAATCTTTCCATAATCATTCACGTGTTTGTCACGGTGTGTGTGTGTGTGTTTTATTACTGCAGGACCTATTACAAAGCTGTTCGCGTGGGGGGGAGGAGAGTGGAGGACATGTGCTATGAGAGACGACGAGCCGAGGCCTGTGTGGATGAGTCTGCTCATCACGCACTAGTGAACGCGGGGGGTAGGGAGATTGTGTGAAAAAAGGAAGGGGAGCAGAAGGGGAGTGCGAGAGGGAGCGTGCATTGGGGGTGCTACTATGACACAGCCCTGGACATTGAGGTTGACCTTCAACGCTGAAGCTTTGGCAGCCGCCAGTCCTACTTTGATCTTCAGGCCGTTGTAGAATGCCGCGCGCTTGAACCGGAGTGCTTCCGAGTTGTTGGTTTGCGATGACATTCCAGCGGCGGCAGTGAAGTGTGCCTCAGTCTCCCGGTGGGCCTGTAGAAAAAGAAGACGCAAAAACTCGCCATGCATGCGGGTCACGGGAGGTACTAAAGATTGCGGGGAGAAAAGAAATGTTCTGATTGTCAGCGTATTGTTGCTGATAGGCAGCTATCTGCGCAGCAATACGCAGCGGCGCATCCAAATCTTGAGGGTGCGACAGGCACCCGTTCTGCTGCACGTGGCTGGACGACCCAAACCTGTCATGGGCGATGCTGAGGTCAAAGACCAAGCTCCGGCTCCCGGCTTGATCCCTCAAGTAGTTCCGAATCTCTACATCGCCGCGCCGTTGGCCTGCGCTTGCCGTCACGCCACGGTCGATCGACTTAACAGTCGTCAATGTAGCGGGGCGGAAACTGCGCGGCGGTTTGGATCCACGTACATGCCAGCTGAAAGACCGTGCAACTAAAGTCCGCAGAGAGAGAGAGACACAGACACACACGCGCACACACACACACACATGCAGGGAGACTGCAAGCAGGATGGAGCGCACGGCGCGAAGTGCGAGTGCTATGCCGGGTTCCGTGGTCGCATGTGTACGATAGAGTGTCAAGGTGGAGCCACGTCACCGTGTAGCAACCGCGGCAACTGTGAGGTCACGTGACATACTCAGAGAACACATTCTGTCTAGAGAACACATTCTCTATATAGAGAGCGTCAAGGTGGTGACTTGGGTCAGATGGCTTCGGCCGAGGCATATTGGCACGCCGCAGAAACGCGCGTACCTTGTCCTTGCAGATGCGAATGGCACCTTCAACTCGAGCATTGAAGGTATGTGTGTATTCCGTTCCGTTCCAATAATGAGTCGCGGCCTAGGCTGGCGAATACATGAAAGTGTAGAGGATACTAAATTGAGTACCAATAAACAACACTCTCTCTCTCAC
>Ga0315905_10003115_pt1 | contig 17194 bp, 25 predicted proteins | sample LakEriMetagenome_5_FD_203522 | JGI IMG/M metagenome (GOLD analysis project Ga0315905, IMG submission 203522) | Freshwater fungal communities from buoy surface, Lake Erie, Ohio, United States - Buoy 4 MA121 | ecosystem: Environmental > Aquatic > Freshwater > Lake | place: USA: Lake Erie, Ohio... | reverse complement strand
CAGGTTACACAGTTGATGAACTGGACGTGGTAAACACTCAGACCTACAAGCCACGCCAGGTCACTCGCAAGAACTTGATGAGTGGTGCAGAGTTCCAAGAGGACGTGAACACACCTTACTTCTGCTCTCCTGCTTCGGAAACTTACTGGAGTATGTGATCGGTTGACCAATATTCACCGAAATGCTATAATACACACATACACAGCAAAAAGGAACCCAGAATGGCATACTTCAATCAAGAACGCAAAGCACAACTAGCACCGGCAATCAAGGCCATCCTGAAAAAGTACAGAATCAAGGGTTCGCTTGCAGTACGCAATCATTCCAGCTTTGTGCTGAACATCAAGAGTGGTGCCATTGACTTCATTGGCAACTACAACAGCACCGTGGCAGCACAGCCCGGCGGATTCCGCAACAGCAACCCTGCTGAAAAGTCTTTAGATGTGAATCCCTACTGGTACCAGGAACACTTTGACGGCCGGGCCTTGAACTTTCTAAAAGAAATATTTGCTGCAATGAATCTTGGAAATCATGACCGCAGCGACATTCAGTCCGACTACTTTGATGTGGGCTGGTATGTTGACGTGAATGTGGGCGCCTGGAACCAACCATATGAGTTGACAAAATAGGTTGCCCATTATTCACCAAAATGCTATAATACACACATACAGCAACAAACCGGAGCAAGATATGAAGACTATTCAAGACATCAACTCAGCTATCATCAGTGGCACCTGGACCAACACAGAACTCAGTTCAATGATTGACGCTGTGAAATTTGCTCGTGCGCAACTGGGCCAGTCAACCAAGCGAAGTCTTGCAGTTGGCGACAATGTGAACTTTGACAGCACCAAGCTGGGAAAGAATGTGACCGGTGTGGTCATGAAGATTGCTATCAAGTATGTCACAGTACGTTCAGTCAGTGGCTTGTGGAAAGTGCCTGCCAACATGTTGACCAAGGTTGGGGAGTACGCATAACATGACCAAAATCATAATTGGATTTGTACTGGGCATTGTGGTCAGCACAATTGGCTTCAGTGGTCTGGCCCGTTTAGCAGACCAGGGTGTGAGCACCATCAAACAAACTTCGCAGGAAATGGCAAAATGAACAACCAGTTTACCAATTCGGTAAACTCAACCCAATCTATTGCAACAAAAAGGTTGACACTGATCACTCTTTTTGTTACAATTAGGTCAGCTGTGCAGAACAGCATTTTTAAACTTTGAAAGGCAACTTTATAATGGCAACAGAAAAAACTTTTACCGTAGCAGGCACCGCAACCAATGCAGATGGCACCGTCAAGGTCCGTTTTGCAAACGACTTGGTAGCACGTATCAAGATTCTTAACAAGAACAACTGCACCAACATCAACTTGATGGAATTGCCCAAGGCAATGACCAAGTTGGAAGCTCTGCAACACTTGCAGACTTTGGGTATCACCATCGGTGATGCTGGCTTTGCAGTAGCCAACAAACTGGCCGAGAAATCCAAGGTGGCCAAGAAGGGCGAGATCAAGGTCAAGGCAACTCGTGTGGTCAGTGCCAAGGCTCCAGCCACAGCAGACATTCCTGCCTAACAGCAGCAGATCCTGCAAGACAGAGGCTCCTCGGAGCCTTTTCTTTTGGCTAAATATTTTGTGGACACTGTTCCACATCAATCTTGTGCAATACATTATCTTATATCGCGGCGATGCTTCAGATGCCAAATTCAAGTTCTGGATAAAAAACAATCCCGCTGCCCGAGCCCGTATTGTTGACAATCGATTGACCCTGCCCGACTACCAGGCTCTGGGCCTGTTTCAACTGAGTTGGGCGGAAGAATGGGATCTTACTGTTATATGGGATTCCTGGCAACGTCGCCATATTGTCATCCAATAATATTGACAAGTGACCGTGTATAGTGTATAATTACACTATGATACAGAACTTTGTAGCCCCGGGTCGAACACTCACACAGTACACTTGGCACGAGGCCCTGGTGGCAGCAGGTAGTTCAGAACATGATCCGATATTTCTTCAGGATCAATGCATGGAAGACTGGCTATCAGGACAACAGTATCAGATCATAGAATTCGACGCTGAGAGCTACAGTGCCAAACTGGAACAGGCTGTGGCTCAAGGCATGAATATAGTCATCATCAAGGAGAAATCAAAATGACACAACACGAATCAATCGTAGCAGCCTACGACACATACATTGCAGAAAATGAAAAGTTCACAGCCAAGGGTGTGAAAGCAGCCGCGGCTCGTGCCAGAAAAGCTCTGCAAGAAATGAGCAAAGGCATCAAAGAACGCCGCAAAGAAATCACAGCAGAAAAAGAAGCCTTGGCTACTGCGGCAAAATGATCCACAGGGATCTTCAATTGCCCGTTAGGATTTCTACTGAATGGCCCACAACACTAACACCGCTGCAACGAGATCAACTGCTTCGAGAGAAAGTGGCTCGACTGGCGGTGTGGTATCAACACTCAAAAAGTCATGACAAAATCAAACACACTAATCCGGCGCATAATTGAAGATCCTGAAGATCCAGAGCAGTTGATTCTGGATCTTGGACAAGAATTATGTGATCAAATGGGCTGGGCCGAGGGTGACACCTTGACCTGGACTGATCTCAAAGACGGCTCGTGGCAGCTGAAAAAAGCACCACAATGACAAGCCGCACAGTATCCTATCCTATTGATCCTGACGCTTTAAAAAGCGTTTGGAACATCAATGGCAGTAACACCATCACCAAACATGGCAACACCGTGGGCATGCCTTTTGGTCCAATCACATCAATTGGGAGCAGCACCAGCGGCACCTATCTTGGCAGCACCGGTACCTATGGTGCAACTCCAACCTGGACAAATGGTGCCACTGGTGTCGGCCAGGTCCCGGTGACTGTCAACGCAAGTGGCAAAATTGACCTCCAGGGCGAGTCAGCAGATATCACAATCAACGGCACAAGCCTCCTGGCCACTCTGGCAGCACTACAAGAGCGCCTGAACTGGATGCAGCCCAACACTGAACTTGAAGCAGAATGGGATCAATTGCGTGAGTTAGGCGACCGTTATCGTGAGTTAGAGCAACAATGCCGAGAAAAATCCCAGATGTGGACCAAACTCCGAACATTACCCAAAACAAATCAATTATGAAACCAAAAAAACGCATAGGTTATATTGTAAAGTGGATCAAACAATATGCCACCAAGTCTAAAATATCAACCCTGGTGGTTGGGGTGTCGGGTGGTATTGACAGTTCGGTTGTGAGCACACTATGCGCCATGACAGGACTACCAACAATTGTGGTCAGCATGCCCATCTACCAGGTGTCAGCACAGAAACAGCTCAGCAAAGATCATGCTGCCTGGCTCACACAAAACTACGCCACAGTTACACATATCAACCTGGATCTTACTCCGGTGTTTGCTGCCTTTGAACAAAAGATTGGCCCGGTGTGTTCAACAGATCAAGGATCCAGTCCCCAAGAGCAATTGGCCTTTGCTAATAGTCGTGCAAGACTGCGAATGATGAGCCTGTATCAGATTGCTCAGTGCAACAAGGGCATTGTGGTGGGCACAGGCAATCGAGTAGAAGACTTTGGTGTGGGATTTTACACCAAGTACGGTGACGGTGGTGTGGATATCAGTCCCATTGGAGACTGCCTCAAAACTGACGTCTGGGACATGGGACGTGAAATGGGCCTGCTGCAAGAAATCATTGACGCTGCCCCCACTGACGGACTCTGGAATGATCGCAGAACTGACGAAGATCAGCTGGGCATGACCTACCCAGAACTGGAACTGGCCATGGCTCTAGACACCATGGTCTGGACAGAAAAACTCAGCAAAGACCAAGCCCGCAATCTTCAACGCTATCGCAAAATCCGAACTGCCAATCTGCACAAGATGTTGCCAATTCCGGTGTGCATGATTGACAACAATTGAACTTGATGTTATAATTGTGGCTAGGGTTAACTCCCTAGTTAATGGCAAAACCCTACCATTTTGGCCCGGACTAGTCCGGATTTCAACCCAACTGAGTAAGTAAAACTACCATGAAAACAAAAATCTATCAAAATCTAAAAATGGCCAAATGGAGCTCCAGAGCTCTCAACGCCATCGGACTTGTGCTGGTGTTCGCGGCTGTGTTTGCAGCCTGCAATGCCAAGCTGAGTCAACTACGCCAAGACAATCGCAACCTGCCCATCGGCTATGTAAGTGCTGCCGAAAACACCAAACAACTGGATTGTCTCACCAGAAACATCTACTGGGAAGCTGCCTCAGAACCCTTTGAGGGCAAGGTGGGTGTTGCTCAGGTCACACTGAACCGAGTAGAATCAGGAAAGTTTGCCCCCACCGTGTGTGGAGTGGTATATCAGAAGAACACATTCTACCAAAAGGTAGTGTGCCAGTTCAGCTGGTACTGCGAAAGCAACCACAAGATTCGACCAGTACATGCTGCACTCTGGAAAGAAAGTGAAGAAGTGGCCAAGAAGGTGCTGTTGGAAAAATTCCGATTTCCCAGTCTCGAAAACGCCTTGTTCTATCATGCGGACTATGTGAGCCCAGGTTGGAAACTGCCCCGAATTGAAAAAATTGGTAACCATATTTTTTACGGAGACAAAGCATGAAATTTGACATCAACATTGCACGTGATTTTGTAGCAAATTCTCTGGCGCGAATTTCAGCAGATACTCTGGGCTGGTTGGCAGCTATCTTGTTGCATGCTGCCACTGTGCCCACAATGCTGGCCTTGATCACAGGACTCAGCGATCGCCCGCCCAGCCTGGATCTGGTGCTGTTTATGTGGAGTGCCTTGGTGTTATTGTTTTTGCGGGCCATAGTGCTCCGAGACAATCTAAATATTATCACAATTGGTCTGGGCTTTATCGTGCAGGCTGTGATGATGGCTCTTGTGCTGTTTAAATGACGGTACCAAACTTTGTGGTGCTGGATAGCATCCACGGTCGTTTTATCATAAATCGACACTGTAGTTTTCAAGCAGAAGCCTTGATCAAAACAGGTGCCACACATATCGAAGATGAACTTCGCAACATCTTTGCCATACTGGGCACAGTTTCTCAGGGTGCTGTGATCATCGACGGTGGTGCCAATGCAGGATTCTTTACAATTCCTGTGGCCAACAACATACGAGCAAAGAAACCACGAATCATCAGTTTTGAACCACAACGCGAATTGTACCGTGCGCTGTCAGGTAGCCTGGCTCTGAACGACATTGACTTTTGTGAGTTGCACAACGCCGGGCTTGGTGAACATCCTGGCACAGCTATAGTACCTCCAATTGATTACGGTGTACCACAAGACTTTGGTTGTGTGCAGATCACAGAGACTGGTCCAGGTACATCAATTGAAATAAAAACCATTGACGGCCTGGCCCTGGATCGATTGGATTTTATCAAACTAGATGTGGAAGGTTATGAGTGTGCTGCCTTGGCAGGCGGTATTGAGACCATACAAAAATATCGTCCATATATCTGGGTGGAATTTTTTATCACAGGAGCGGACGCAATAAAACGCACATTGGCCGCGGTGCCAGATTATGAGTTTTTGAAAATAGATTACCAAAATATGTTGTGCATTCCAAAAGAAATTCGATCCCAGATCAATATCATCAACGCAGATCAATTGTGACTTGACTATTAATTCACTCTGTGCTATAATAAGCACATGATTGGAACACAAAGGATATTTCAATGACCATGCATTTGTGCGGACCTGCTCTAAGTCTCAACGGCAAGAAAAGGGGCAAATTTAAGTATCGCAATGCTGAGGAAGCTCGGCTAGCTCGTGAACTGGATTCCAGCTGGAAAGAGCTGCTGAAACGTCAAGGCGTGGCTGCAGAAGAAAAGAAGCGTAGACGTGCCCTGGCAGCAGAGCCCTTGGTGTACAACCTGACCGGTGCTACAGATCGCGCAGGCACAGCTCACATTCCCAGTCGTGACACCGGACATTCAGGAGCAGTATCCAGCAAACCGAATCCGCAATACACAGGCACAAAAATTCTTGGCATTGGTACCATGCACAAGAGCAATGCTGTGCCGGTGTTCAGCGATCAAGAAGCACATGACATCGCAACCATGCGCCGCGGATAAGCAGCATGACAGTTACTTTGCCCTACGATCCTGTCTGGAAGGCCTTGGCCTGGGCCAAGCGGCATTGTCCAAGTTATATCACCAACGGTTCATACAATAACGCAACAATTGATTACTTTTTCGGCAATGAAAAAGAAGCCGTGATGTTTTTACTCAAGTGGTCATGATAAAGAAACGTGCCATGGCAGAATCTCGCTGGACCGAATTGGTAACCGATAAGAAACGGCTTGACACTGGTCAAGCAGTATTACAACCCAATTGGCCCTACTGGGTGCAACCTCGGTACTACAACGTAACAGAAATGTACAACATCGAGTTATGGGTGCGAGCAACATTTGGTGACACTGTGTGGGCAGACCAAGACAAAGGGCGCTGGGTAGGCAGTGATAGAAAATACTGGTTCCGTGAAGAATCGGATAGAACCTTGTTCTTGTTGAAATGGGCATAAATTTTTTGTACCGGGCCACTACCACCAGTTCAATGGATCAGGTGGTGCCCTGGTGTGAACAACAACTGGGCAAGTTTGATGTTGACTGGTACAGACTGGGTAGAGATCCAGCAGCGGACCTGATGTACCCTTTAGGACCGGACATTTATTGGTTTGACAATAAAAAATACCACATGTGGTTTATGCTGAGGTGGTCATGAACTCCAAACAAAGACGACAAGATACACGAAAGTGGAAATATCGAATCAGGTTAACTTACGATCAAGCAGATAGAAATGGATATATCGACATGTTTGACTGGTGCTGCAATACCTTTGGCAATAGCATACACACTGATATCTGGCGTGAAGAACACCAGGCAGACGGTGGCACTTGTTGGCAGTTCACTGATAGCAAGACTGCTGCACTGTTTGCACTGAAATGGTCATGACTCTGGAACAAACGCTATTAAAAAAAGCAACTCAGGCCATGAGCGATGATATTGATAAACAAGTGTTGAAGAGTATGGGCATGATATTTGATTTTTATCTAGAGCACAGCACAGGTCGAGTGTATGGACAAGAGTATCTAACAGTGACTCCTGGGAACGCAGAAGGCAAGTGGTATGACATGGTGGTCTGGATGAACAACACCTTTGGCCCTTCGCCTGACCTAAGGGAGGCCAATGCCCGTTGGTATGTGGACAGTGGCAAGTTCTGGTTTCGTGACGCTCGGGACCGGGATTGGTTTGTGTTGAAATGGTCATGAAAGTAGAAAAAACATCATATCCGGGCTGGGACAAACATCCAGTGTATCGCTGTGCAAAAACAGATGACTGGCAAGAGGTTACCAATTGGATGTATAGCAATGATTGCAACCCATTTTTGTTAAGCTCGGGCAGTACAGGCTATGTGTTTCAAGTAAGAAATAACCACAATTGGTTTGTGTTGAAGTGGTCATGACATGGTCCTTGCCCGCAAACTCTGTAGACATAAAACAGCTGATATGGATCATAGACACGTTTGGGCCCGGTGGCGATCGTGATCAAACTCGCTGGTATCATCGGGATGATGTTATCTACTTTCGCAGGGGCACTGACTATGCATGGTATCGATTGAGATGGGGATTATGACAACACCGATTAATAAATATTTAGGAGAACATATGACAACGCTAGATTGGGAAAAAGCAGAAGTGTTTCGCTTGCTGAAAAACGCACCCGGAACACAGTATCAAGAAGCAGACGAAGCAGGTCAAGCTGAAATACGAGCCTGGGTCAAGGGTCTGTTGATCTCCAGCGAAATCACAGTGGATTTTGTCAAGGCTGACGGTACAGAACGCAGCATGCGATGCACACTAGACAGCAACAGAATTCCGCAAACGGCTGCGCCCGCAGCAATTGTCAAATCCTCTACAGCCAATCCAGATGGGCTAGCTGAAAGTCGGAAGCCACGCAAACCACCTGACCCGCACAGTGTTCGAGTGTTTGACACAGAAAAAGGTGAATGGCGCAGTTTCCGTTTTGATCGCCTGCAAAAAATCACAGCTGAGTTGGATTTTGCTGCTAAGTAATTGTCTATGAAAAACGAAAGATACTGTTGAAAGAAGACACCATAAACATGGAAGGGTATGTGGAGGAAGTGTTGCCCTCTGCCATGTTCCGTGTGAAAATAGACAATCTAGACACTGTGGTGCTGGCACACTTGTCAGGCCGCATGCGAAAAAACAACATCAAGGTCTTGCTGGGAGATCGGGTAGAAATGGAATTCACACCTTATGATCTTGCACGTGGACGCATAGTGAGGCGACGATGACAACCCTTAGACCTTCTCAGCATAGCTCATATAAAGCATCAATGGTAAAACTCCAACATGGCAAATTGGCATTTACTTTTGAAATTGAAGCATTGAGTCACGGTCTTATTCCAACACTACAGATGCTGGGTTATAGATTATATTATGGATACTTGAATCGAGACGTGTTTTTGCACAAAATTGCAAATAAAAAGTACGTGATAGACAGCAACAACACGGTAGTAACTGCATCTCTAGCAAAACAAGATACAGGATTTGATCAACTTGATGATGAAAAGAAAATTAAAATTGAATCTATCCTTGAAAATTTAATGAAACGCTCTGTGGCTGCCAGAAACATGACCAAAATTTCAATGACAGAAAATTGGAAAATTCCAGTTATTCTCAATCGATCGTTTGCTGGTCAGCTGCAACAAGTTAATGGCAAAACCAGAGCATTTGCCACCATGATGACCAAATCAGATCCTTGGACTCATTATCCTGTATTGTTGCTAGATCACTGTCACAATGATATCAACGAGGTGTTGGAAAACCCTATACATTGCCACAATGACACTATATTACACGAAGTATTTGGTATGCAAATTGGAGAAGAAAACAGTTGGGAACCTGAATTAGTAATTGAGATAGATGTGACCTACAACAAGGGTTCTGTAATTTGCAATATGACTAACATTCACAACGGCGTTTATTACGACAAATATCAAGGGCAAGGGCAGGATCAATTTGACAGACATGTGGCCTGGCGTAAAAAAGTTGGTGCTTGCCCTACACTGTATATACATACCGACCATCCAGAAAACATCAAAGATCTTTCTAATCAATGGACGACAAAGATTGTGCCATTGAATATAGATCAGGATTTTCGTAGGGAATGTGCCTCCCGACCAGCCTGGCTAGAAAAACTAGCACACGGCTATCACAACAATCCCACCCATGAATCCAATGCATTTGTACTATGGGTATTGGATGATCGGCATATTGATCTAAGAGATTTAGCTTGGTGGGGTGACAATGATACCAATGTGATGATTGACAGCGATTGGAAATTTATTATGTATCAACCATCGGCAGAATATTGTTCTAAGTTTATTAAGATCAGTCAGGCTAAATAATCACATGAGAGAACACATTGATCTTGTTGAAGCCAGCACACGACCAGCCAAGCTGGAAACCACTCCCTTGCCCTATGGTGAAAACGATCTAGCACCCGTCATGAGCAAAGCCACCATTGACTACCACTACGAACATCTGGCCAAGGGCTATGCCAAACGCTACAATGCAGATGACAGCAACACAGGTGGATCCTACACCAAGGATTTCAACCGTGCTGGTAGCTTTTTGCACAATAAATTTTTTCCACAACTACGTGCTCCTAAGGGTGCCAATCGCCCGCGTGGTGCAGTGCTGACTCTGATAGAAGAACATTTCAAAACCTATGAAGATTTTCGTGAGCAGTTCAAAGAAACTGCCATGAAAATACAAGGTTCGGGCTGGGTGTATTTGAGCACAGGTGGCACAATAAAAACCATAGCAAATCATGCTGTACGCACCGACATCTGTGTGCTGGTGGACTGGTGGGAACACGCCTGGGCGCTGGACTATCAGGCTGACAAAGAAAAATATGTGGACAATATCTGGAAGATCATCAACTGGGATGTCTGCAACGAAAGACTCTGACAATGACGGTTCCTGAATCAGCTTGCGGGCACGAGACATACCGATCTACCACTGTTGAATGGACCGGGATGGATTCTAAAATCAACTTTGATGAGAATATCAAAGACACAGTCAAATCCAAGATAATACACGCTATGGGATTTGATAAACCCGGATGTATTACATACACATACAATAGTCGTGGATTTCGAGACCGTGAATTTGACAATACACCGTCGGGAATTGCATTAGGGTGTAGTTTCACCGAAGGTGTAGGAATTCCAGCTGAAAATACTTGGCCGACACAATTGTCTAATTTGCTCAAAACAAATATATGGAATTTGGGAGTTGGCGGTGGCTCATTGGACACTGCATACAACTTACTTGAACATTATCTTGACGAATTAAACGTGCAATTTGTGGTGTTAGGTATTCCACCTATGGATAGATTTGAATTCTTTTGTGGTGAAAAACCTATTAGGATAATGGGAAATCTTAGAACATTCCACCCGTTGTATGAGTCTTTTCTTAAAGAGTGGTTTGCAACAGAAAAAAATTCATTAATAAATCAAAGAAAAAATGTATTAGCAATGCAACAAATATGTAATCAACGCAGTATACCTTTTTATCACTGGTATCTTATGTCTGATTTTACATTCAATCGAACAGCCCGAGACTGCTCACATGCTGGGGTTGATTCTAATCTAGCGTTTGCAGTCAACATGCATAATAAAATAACAGGAAACAACATATGAATATCAAACCAGGTGCAGTGACCAAACTGCGAGAACTATTTGCTGAAGAAAACAAACCCGGCATCATGCTGCGAGTGTTTGTGCAGGGTGGCGGTTGCTCAGGATTCAGCTATGGCTTTACCTTTGAAGAAACACAGGCCGAAGATGACTTTGACTTTGTGTACGAAGAAGTAAAGATTGTGGTGGATGCCATGAGCATGCAGTATCTCACAGGCGCTGACATTGACTTCCGTGAAGACAACATGGGTGCCAGTTTTGTGATTTCCAACCCACAAGCTGCCAGCACCTGCGGTTGCGGATCTAGTTTCTCAGTTTAATACACTCAGTTAACTGAGACTGATATGGATACAATGCCCATAGTTCATCATTTGTGCTTTCCAATTTAGGCCATAAATACCTTAGAGGATGTGTATCTATGACTCAATTAATAATAAACGTCGGTTCAAGCGCAAACGATGGTCAGGGCGACCCGATTCGCACGGCATTTATAAAAACAAACGACAATTTTAATCAACTGTTTGCTACTGGTGGTATCACCGGTATTGCCAACGGTTCTTCAAACGTCAATATTCCGGTAGCCAATGGCAATGTTGTGATCAGTTCGGGCAATGTGGCAAATGTGCTCAACATCACTCAAACTGGTGCCATAGTCACTGGACTGGTCACTGTAACTGGTACTGTGACCGGCAGTAACATTCGCACAGCAGGCACAGTTTCATCCACGGGCAACGTGATCGGCGGCAACATAACCACCGCCGGAGCAGTATCCGCGGTGGGCGCAGTGCAAGGTGGTAACATAACCACAACCGGATCAGTTACTGGATCAAGCATTATAGGTGCAACAGTTTCGGCCACGGGCAATGTTGTTGCAAACAATTTAAACGCTGTGGGCATGAGCCTGAGCGGCAATGTGCTAAGTCAATTAAATTCCACGGCTAATATCACAACCAGTGCGTATGTTGCTGCCAGTTTCTTTTCGGGCAATGGCTCGGGACTCACTGGTATTGTTGCGTCTGGCAACGTGGGCGCAGCAACACAACTGACCAATGGATCAACAGTGTTGAATATCCCCGCAGCAGGTGGCAACATAATTGGTAATATTGGCGGCGTAACTGATTTATTTGAATTCTCGCAGACAGGTCTAAGAGCTGTGGGCAATGTCACAGGTGGTAATATACTCACTGGCGGCCTAATCAGTGCCACATCGACCATCACAAGTTCAGCCAACATTACTGGTGGCAATGTTGTCACAGGCGGACTAATAAGTGCTACTGCCAACATTACTGGTGGCAATGTGGTCACAGGCGGTTTGATCAGTTCAACTGGTACAGTGACAGGTTCAAGTTTGTTGGGTACAGTTGTCAGCGCAAGCGGTAACGTCACAGGTAGCAATGTTGTCACAGGTGGCTTGATAAGTGCAACCGGTACAGTAACCGGTTCAAGTTTGCTGGGCACAGTTGTTAGCGCCTCGGGCAACATCACAGGTGGCAATTTGCGTACCGGTGGCTTGATAAGTGCCACGTCAACTATCACTGGTGGCAACTTGATCACAAGTGGCACAGCAAGTATCACTGGTGATATTGCCGGTGGCAATGTTTTACTTGGCGGCACAGTGTCAGCCGTTGGTAATATACAGGGCAGCAATTTTACCACAAGTGGCCTGATTATTGCCACCGGCAATATCACCGGTGGTAATTTGCGCACGGCAGGATTGCTAAGTGCCACAGCCAACATTACTGGTGGCAATGTGGTCACGGGTGGATTGATGAGTGCCACTGGCACAGTAACCGTTGGCAATTTAGCCACTGGCGGAACAGCAAGTGCCACTGGCAATGTCACCGGAGGTAACGTCTTGACTGGTGGCCTGATCAGTGCCACGTCAACTATCACTGGTGGCAACCTGGCCACAGGTGGTACTGCGTCAGCCACAGGCAACATCACTGGTGGTAATGTGGTCACAGGTGGTTTGATATCAGCTGGTGGCAATGTAACCACAGCAGGTATAATCACAGTGAATTCAGGTGCAGCAGCCACTGCCATTGTGAATGGCGCAGGCAATGCAGTGGGCAACATTGGTAGTTCGGGCACATATTTCAATCAGGTATTTGCTCAGGCAACCACAGCACTTTATGCTGACTTGGCTGAAGTCTACGACGGTGATGCTGATTATGCAGCCGGCACCGTGGTAAGTTTTGGCGGCTCAAAAGAAGTTACTCAAAGCCAGATTGTGAATGACGTTCGTGTGGCTGGTGTAATTTCTGACAAACCCAGTTACTTAATGAACAACGGACTCACTGCTGAACATCGTGCTGTGGTAGCACTCACAGGACGAGTGCCAACTCTGGTAGTGGGCACTGTGGCCAAGGGTGACATGATGGTAAGTGCTGGCAACGGTCATGCACAGGCCTGTGCTACTCCTGCCATGGGCACAGTGATCGGTAAAGCCCTGCAAGACTTCAATGGTTCAAGTGGAATTATAGAAATTGTTGTAGGAAGAATGTAAAAATGGCGCAACCAGTTTGGGTCACTCAGGCAGGAAACCTTGGCACAATACCTGAGGGTATATTTTACCAAATTACGTTACAGGCCTACGATCCTGCAGATCCCAACGATCCTGATCTGGTGTACTATGTGATGATTGCCGGTGAACTTCCTGCAGGCGTCCAGTGTACCAAAACAGGCCTGATTGTAGGTATACCACAGGCCATTGCCAGTTTGCAAGGCGTGCCCACCGAAGTAGCAAGAAATGTAACCAGCAAATTTGCGGTGAGAGCATATACCGAACGTGTAGTCAACGGAGTAGTTTTGGTTGATCGAATAGCTGATCGCACATTTACTCTTACTGTGACTGGGCAAGACGCTCCAAAATTTACCACACCAGCCGGTAACATAGGTACATTTTATGATGGCTCCCCAATTGCGCCCATACAAATTCAGATTAGCAATACAGATCCCGGCGAGACCACTGTGATTTCTGTGGCCGCTGGCGAACTACCTCCGGGACTGACAATTTCCACAACAGGACTTATATCAGGATATATTATTCCATTGGTACCAGTTACCCAGGAAGCTGGATTCAGTAGAGACGGACAAGGCTTTGATCAGTATCCATTTGACTTTGCCAGCAACAGCATCAGTACCAACTATCAGTTTACTCTGGAAGTCACTGATGGCAAAGAAAGTGACATAAGAACCTACGAAATTTATGTGTACGGCAAGAGTTCAATGACTGCTGACACCACCTTTCTTACCGCCGACAACACTTTTGTCACTGCTGACGTCAGTCCCGATAGAGTACCATTCTTGATCAATGCAGTGCCCAGTGATCTTGGCACAGTTAGATCGGACAATTTCTGGGCATATCAATTTATTGGAGAAGATTTTGACGGAGACGTAATAGAGTATGTGGACTATCAGGGAGATTCGTCCTTGTACACATTGCCTCCAGGAACCACACTGGATACTTTCTCAGGTTGGTTGTATGGATACCTGCCAGACATGGGCGCCACAGAGCAAACCTATACCTTTGCTCTGATATTGAGAAAAACAAACAATCCTGATCTGCGCAGTGATCCGTATGTGTTTAGTCTGACAGTTGTGGGGCAAGTAGACACTGACGTTGTTTGGCTTACACCTGCGGACCTGGGCACAATTGACAACGGCGCCACCAGCCTGCTAAAGGTAGAAGCTGTGAACACTGGTGGTAGAAGTCTGCAATACAAACTTGAACCCGGCAGTTATCCGTCTCCCAACATAGGAGTATTCAATCGTTTACCTCAAGGAACACAACTGCTGCCATCGGGCGACATTGCAGGGCGTGTGAGTTTCAATACATTTGCTCTGGATCTTGGAACTACCACATTTGATAAAAATCTTAGAACACGATTGAGTGCAGACGAAACCACGTTTGACATGAGCTGTACATTTACTGTGAATGCTTTCAGCGTGGATGGTCTGGTATCAGTGTACAAAACTTTCACAGTCATGGTGGTACGAGCCTACAACGAACCTTATGAAAATCTCTATATCAAGGCCATGCCACCATTTGCTGACCGAGCCCTGGTCAATCAGCTGATACAGAACACAGATATCTTTCCACCAGACTTGATATTTAGACCAGCAGATCCAAATTTTGGAATATCAACTTCGGTGATTTACGATCACTGTTTTGGGTTGACCAGCAGTACCTATGAACTGTACATGAGCAGTCTTTACAAAAATCACTACTGGAAGAATCTTGTGCTAGGCGAAATCAAAACAGCACAAGCCCTGGATGCAGACGGCAACATAATCTATGAAGTGGTATACAGTGCGGTACAAGATGACCTTGTGAACAGTCAAGGAATCAGTGTGAGCAAACAAGTTACATTACCGTATCCAATCAGTCCTGGAGACTCTTCAGAAATTACCACAGTGTACCCCAACAGTTTGCCCAACATGAGAGACCAGGTGATTGATGTGGTTGGCCAAATTTCAAACATATTGCCATTGTGGATGTTGAGCAAACAAACCAATGGGCAAATACTGGGGTTTACACCTGCCTGGGTAATAACCTATTGCAAGCCCGGAACCTCAGGACAGATTGCCTACAATATACAATCAAAATACGGAACACAACTCAATCGAGTAGATTTTGAAGTTGACCGTTATGAACTGGATCGACTGCTTAGTTATAGCTGGGATCCTGTGGCTGACAGTTCAACTGGTGCCTGGATCCCAACACCCGCCGAAACCACATTCGATCTGGTGTTGCACTACGAACTTACTGCTTTTGCCAATGCAGGAACAGGATACAAAATTGGAGACAGAATTTTGATTTTGGGAAGCCAAATTGGCGGTCAAGACGTTGTCAACAATCTAGTGGTAGTGGTACAAGATATCAACACCGCAACTGGCGCTATCACCCTGGTGAACCTGCGCGGGCAAGCACCGCTGTTCAGCTCAGGTGATACGTTTACCAACATTACTGGAACCAATCTAGCAGGCACAGGTTCCAGTGCTGCATTCAACTTTGTGGTTGCTTCCGGCGAAATCACAACATTTGATGCTACCAGCATGAGATTCGAAGCACCGGTGGATATCTACACAAGTACCGACGCATACGATAAATATCTTGTGTTTCCCCAACGGAATATTTTAGTGTAACAAGGACAAAAAATGACTAGTTCAATCAACCCAAACGATATTGACGGCACCTATCCGGTTGCCGGGCAAGATAACGACAGCCAGGGCTTTCGTGACAATTTTACCAATACCAAAACCAATTTTCAGTATGCATCCGCTGAAATAACTGATTTACAAAACAAAGCAATTCTCAAGGCTGCACTCACAGGCACCACTCTGGACAATGACATGGCTGGCAGTCCACTGACCAGTGCTGACATTGCCAACTTCAGTGCCAACAGGGTTGCACTAGGAACCACATCTGGCACAGTCACAATCAACTACGCAACTGGTCACTATCAAACAGTGACCACTGCTGGTGCAATCAGCCTGGCATTTGCTAACTTTCCTGCTGCTGGTGCAGCCGGATTGGTGCGTGTTCAAATCACTGTTTCAGATGTGTCTCATACTGTTACCCTTCCTGTTGCTGTCAGCGTGGGAACCACAGGTATTCAAGGTTACAGCAGCAATGTAATCACCTTCCAGGCAACTGGTACTTACGAATTTGAATTTGTCACCAACGATGGCGGCGCCAGCGTTACTATTTTTGATCTCAACAGACCATTACTGGGCAGCAACCAAGCACAAATTGGATATGCCACAGGTGCCGGCGGCACAGTGATTCAGGCCACCAACAAATCAACCGGTGTCACGCTCAATACACTTTGCGGCCAAATCACCATGAACTCTGCTGCCTTGGCAGCAGCGGCCGAAGTCAGTTTTACACTGACCAATAGTTTTATTACAGCTACCGATGTGTTGATTGTGAACGTGGCATCCGGCGCAACTGCGGCCACATACACTGCAACCATTGATGCTGTGGCTGCTGGATCTGCTAGAATCACAGTGGGCAACTATTCCGCAAGCAGTCAGAGTGAAGCTGTTGTGCTGAACTTTGTGGTAATCAACGCTGTAATAAATTAACCAAACTGATTGACATCTATCGGCATTTGCTGTAAACTAGTTTCAGCAAGGAGTCGAATGGAACATCCCTTTATTAACAACCTAGATAACTTGACCCCGGAACAACTGGGGTCAAAGATATCCGAACTGCACAAAAAATTAGGCATTGCATATAGAACTGGCAATGGCTACCTGTGTGATCAACTGCGCATGGCTATCGAAAGCTACACAACCAAACACCAACAAAAAATGGCTGAACTCAACAAACCCCGAGACGGGGACGACGCTTTTAAATCCAAGATTGATATATCATGAACGTGCGACTTGAATATGATCTGACCTGGCGTGCTGCTATATGGTTTGAAAATTGCCTGCAA
>Ga0315905_10003114_pt1 | contig 17195 bp, 10 predicted proteins | sample LakEriMetagenome_5_FD_203522 | JGI IMG/M metagenome (GOLD analysis project Ga0315905, IMG submission 203522) | Freshwater fungal communities from buoy surface, Lake Erie, Ohio, United States - Buoy 4 MA121 | ecosystem: Environmental > Aquatic > Freshwater > Lake | place: USA: Lake Erie, Ohio... | reverse complement strand
AATAATAATAATATAATAATAATTATTATTAAAGAAATATATCAAAAAGTCCTATTAATAAATAATAATAATAATAATTAAAATAATTAAAATAATAAAGAAATATATCAAAAAGTCCTTTTTTTAAAAATAATGAATAAAATGATTGATTTATAATAATGATATTTAATTTATAATATAAATTAAAATAAACCATTATACATTTTATTAATATAATTAGAATTTAATGACATATTATATACTCTAAAATCATAATAACTACCATTAAAATAATTAGAATTAATAAATTCACTTTTACCTAAATATAAATTATTTCTAGATATAGAATTAGGATAACCACCAACATTAAATAATTCATTTATATTATTATCTAATGGAATTTGATTACCATTCATAAATGTTCTAGATAATATACCATTCATATATACATACCAATTACCATTTATATCAATTGTCCAAACTAAATGTCTCCAATTATTATCATTAATATTACTATAAACATTATTATTTTTTCCAATTAAAGTACTACTATTATATAAACCTAATGATAAATTATTATTATTTATACCTATATAAATATTATCATTACCATCTCCATTACTAAAATCCATAATATATGTATTATTAGGATTATTATTAGATTTAAACCATAAACAGAATGAAATACCATTTGTTCCACTATTAAAATTATTATTTATTGTCATAAATTGAGAATTAGTTCCATTAAGATTTAAAGTACTTTTATTAAATGAATTATCAGCAATACTAATTAAATTATTATTATTTATTATAGCATCATCTATTTTAGAATTAGATATAATATTAGCAACACTAGTACCATTAATAGTTAATATATCAAAAATATATCTCATAACAGAACTATCAATTATATATAATTTATAAATATTTTCATCATTTAATATAGTTTTATAATGTTTTAAATCAAACAATGATCCATTAAATGTAGGATCATTTTCATTACCTTTACCTATATAACATGTATTATATAAATTTAATGATGGATAATTATAATTATTTAAAGTATCAATTAAAATACCATTTATATATATTTTCCATACATTTAGAGGTGTTATAGTCCATGTAATAAAATACCATTTATTATTATTAATATTCATAGTTCCTGTATATGAATTATCATTTATAACAAAATTATATGAATTATTTAATATTCCAAATGATAATTTATTTGTATTATCATTGAAATATAATATTTTAGCATTATCTAGAGAATTAGATTTAATCCAAATAGATATTGAAATACCATTTATAGGAGGATTATATGGACTTGTAATAGTAACAAAATTATTATTTGATAAATTAAGTGTAGATTTATTATTAAGAGGATTTATATTTTGATTAATTAAATTTGATGATGATAATTCAGATTCAAATTGATTTGTAATTTGATTTTTTAATAATAAACCATTCAAAAATGAAACATTAAATACATAATACATAGTTAAACCTAAAGTTTCAGAATTTATTGATAATGTATTAAATAATTTAGGTATATCAACTATAGCATTTGATGTAATATCATTTGAATTAAATGTTTTAATTATATAATATAAACCAATATTGGCAGGATATGTTTCAAAGCCATTACCAGAATTAGATGTTGATAATTGAGATATATCATTATTATTATTATTTAAATTATCATTAACAGTTCTATAATATAAACTATTATTATTATCTTGAGATGATCCAATTAAATTTCCATTAATATCATAACTTAAAATAGCATCTTTATAATTATGAGAATGAATTTTCATATTATCATTTTGTATATAACCTAAATTACCAGTATATAATGTTCCATTTATATTTTGAGTTCCAACACCCCTAATAAATATACCTTGAGTATTTGGAATATTAAAATTATCTGATGACCCACCATATGTATAACCAATTACATCAAATAATTTTGTATATATTGATTTTGATAATGTAGATCCATTACAATGTAACCAACCATCAGGAATAGTATTTGATGACCATAAAATTATTGATCCACAAGGCATATTTAAATTTATATTTGAATGAACAAATTTAGTATTAGCAACCTCATTATTATTATCAGTTAAATTATTTACATTTGTAATAATTTGATTATTAAATGTAGTAGTTCCAGTAACAGATAAATTATTATTAATAATCGTAGAATTATTTACATTTAAATTATTATTAATAATAGTATTTCCATTAATATTGATATCATTAGAAAAATTAGTAATACCACTAATTACTGGACTAACTAATGTTTTATTACTTAATTTTTGTATTGAATTTAAAGTAACTATTGTATCATTAGTAGAAATTTCAGGAATTGTTAATGTTTTATCATTAAATGTTTTAATTTTATCAATAATTGGATCAATTAATGTTTTATTTTCTAATGTTTGAGTTGTTGATAGACCAACTATTGTATCATTATTAGATATGTCAGGTATATTAATTATTTTATTATCAATTGTTTTAATATTATTTATTATAGGATCAATTAATGTTTTATTATTTAATGTTTGTTCAACATTTAATGTTACTAATGTATCAGTAATATCAATAATATTAGGAAATGATAATGATTTAGTTTCAGATGTATATATTTTATTAATTTTAGGATCAATTAATATTTTATTTTCTAATGTTTGAATACTTTTTTCATTAACTAATGTATCAGTTTCATCAATATAATTAATTATATTATCAGTAGTAGTATAAAATTTATTAATTTTAGGATCAATTAATGTTTTATTATATAATGTTTGTTCAGCATTAACAGTAGTTAATATATCATTATTTAATATATCAGGAATTTCTATAATATTATTATTAATTGTTTTTATTCTATTAATTTTAGGATCAGTTAATGTCTTATTAGTTAATGTATGTTCAATAGTTAATGTTGTTAATGTATCAGTTATATCAGGAATTGATATAATATTATCATTTTTTTTAAAACTAATAATTATAGGATCATTTAATATTTTATTTTTTAATGTTTGTTCAGCATTTAATGTTACTAATGTATCAGAAATATCAGTAATATCAGGTATATTAATATTATTAATTTTATCAATTAAAGGATCAATTAATGTTTTATTATTTAATGTTTGTTCAGCATTTAATGTTACTAATACATCATTATTTGTTATATTAGGAATTGTTATTAAATTATTAGATTGAGTTTTAAAATTAATTATTTTACAATCATTTAATGTTTTATTACTAATTGTTTGTTCTAAATTTTGTAAAATAAATGTATCAGAATTAGTAGAAATATCAGGTATATTAATTACTATATCATTTTTATTTTTAATTTTATTATCAGTTATTTTTAAATTATTTAAAATTGTTGATGAACCACCAGGTATAGTAGCAAATAAATTTTGTACAAATTTAGTTGTAGCAACATTTGTTGAATTATCATAAATATCTTTTGTTATTGCATTAATATTACCATTTATTGTAATATCACCATTAACAATTAAATCATTTAATACATTAATATTATCAAAAGTTTTATTAAATATTGTTTGATTACTATTTAAAGTTATAAATTCATCATTATTTGTTACATTAGGAATTGTTATTTCAAATTGATTAGATGATTTAATTATATCAATATATGGATTAATTAATGTTTTATTACTCAATGTTTCATTATTATTTAATGTTGCTAAAGTATCAGAAACATCAGGTATTGTTATAATATTAAAGTCAGAACGTTGAATTTGATTAATTTTAGGTAATATTAATGTTTTATTATCTAATGTTTGAGGAAATTTTTCAGTAACAATATAATCATTATTTGAAATATCAGGAAAATATATTGTTTTATCACTACTCGTTTTTAATATATTATCACTTAATTTTAAATTAGATACAATTGGATTTTCATATATTTTATTTGATAATGTTTGTTGTAATGTTTCTGTTACAACAGTATCAGAAACATCTTCAAATGTAATTGTTTTACCACCACTCGTTATTAATATATTATCATTTAATTTTAAATCAGTTATTATTGGATTATCTAAATTTTTATTTATTAATGTTTGATTTTTATTTTCTAATACCAAAGTATCAGAAACATTAGAAATATCAGGTATATTAATTATTCCATTATTTTGTAAATATATTTTATAATCAGTAATATACATATTAGTAATTATTGGATTATCTAATGTTTTATTTTTTAATGTTTGAATACTATTTAATGTAACTAAAGTATCAGAAACTTCAGGTATTGTTATAGTATTATTATTTTTTGTTAAAATATAATTATCATTTAATTTTAAATTATTTGTAATTGGATTTATAAATTCTTTATTTTTTAATGTTTGAATACTTTCTAATGTTGTAATTGTATCAGAAACATTAGGAAATGTTAAAATACTTCCATCTAGAGTTTTAATTTGATTATCATTAAATTTAATATTATTAAATGTTGAATCATTTATAGTTTTATTAAATATTGTTTGATCATTATTTAATGTAACTAAAGTATCAGAAACATTAGGTATTGTTATAGTATGATTACTACTAGTAATAATTTTATCATCAGTAATTTTTAAATTATTTACATTTGAATTATTAATTGTTTTATTTTCTAATTCTTGTTCTGCTATTTCGGTAACAATAGTATCAGTTATATTAGGAAATGTTAATATATTATCATTTGATGTTTTAATTTGATTATCTGATAATTTAACATTATGTAATGTTTTATTATTCAATTGTTGATTACTATTTTGATTAACTAATGTATCAGAAACATTTGGTATTGTAACTGTAACATCTGAATTAATTTTAATTAAATTATTAGTTAATGTTAAATTAGATAAAATTGGATTATTTATATTTGGATTATTTAATGTTTTATTTGTTAAAGTATCAGTTGTATCTCTACCTACTAATGTATCATTAGTATTTTGTAAAGTTAATAATCCTACATTTCTTATTTTTTCAATATTTGGTTCTATTAATGTTTTATTTTTTAATGTTTGTTGAGAATTTAAATTAACTAATGTATCATTAGTATCAATTATATATACTGTTTTATCTGTTGATGTTTTAATTTGATTATCTAATATTTGTAAATTACTAACAATTGGATTTTCTAATGTTTTATTTTTCAATTCATCACTTGTATTTCTACCTACTAATGTATCAGTCGTATTTGGTAAAGTTATTGTTCCTATATTTAATATTTGACTTATTTTTGGTGTATCTAATGTTTTATTATCTAATGTTTGTATAGCATTTAATGTTACTATTTCACCAACAACATTAGGAAAAGATATTTCTTTACCTGAAATTAATTTAATTCTATCATCAGTTAATGTTAAATTAGTAATAGTTGGATTAATTAATTTTTTATTATCTAATGTTTGTATAGCATTTAATGTTACTATTTCATCTGTAATATCTGGAATAGTTATTATTTTATCTGTACTAGTTTTAATAGTATCATCTAATAATTTCATATTTTGAATTAATGAACCATCTAATGTTTTATTTTTTAATGTTTGTTCTAAATTTAATGTTACTAAAGTATCTGAAACATCTAATATATCTGGAAAAAGTAAAGTATTATTTGATGAAATTAATATTTTTTTATCTGTTAAATGAATATTAGTTATTTCTGGATTATTAATAATTGGTGTTTCTAATGTTTTATTTATTAGAGTATCTGTTGATGTTCTAGATATTAAATAATCTGATGTTTCTGGTATAGGTAAAGTTAATGTTGTATTTATTGTAGGTTTAATATTAGTAATAATTGGATTAATTAATGTTTTATTTGTTAGAGTATCTGTTGATGATCTAGATATTAAATGTTCTGGTCCTATAGGTAATGTAATTAAATTATCATTTGTTGTTCTAAATGATGCTATATTAGCATTATTAATTGTTTTATTATATAATGTTTGTGTTTTATTTACTAAAACAAATGTATCAGATACATCTGAAATATCTGGAATATGAATAATAATATTTTCTGATGTTTTAATTTGAGTCATAATTGGATTATTTAATGTTTTATTTTTTAATGTATCTCTTGTATTTTTACCTACTAAAGTATCAGTTATTGATGGTAAAGATAAAATACCTGTATTATTTATTGTACTAAATTTAGGATTAATTAATGTTTTATTACTTAAAGTTTGAGACATCTTTTCTGTTACTATTGTATCTGTAGTAAGTGGAAATGTTAATATTTCAGTTCCAATTGTTATGTTATTATCTGATAATTTTAAATTAGCTATAGTTGTTGTTTCGAATCTTTTATTAACTAAAGTTTGTAATGATGATGTTGTAACTAAATCTGTATCTTCAGTTAAATCAGGAATAGTTAATTTATTACCTGTTGATGTATATATATATTTATCATTCATTTTTAATGATGTTATATTAGGATTAAATAATGTTTTATTTTTTAATGTTTGAGATCCATGTTCTGTAACTAATGTATCTTGATCATTTGGTGGAATATTAATTGTTTGATTATTTGATGTAATTATTTGATTATCTGTAATTTTAATTTGTGTTACTGTAATATCTGATAATATTTTATTTTTTAATGTTTGTTCTTTATCAATAAGAACAATAGTATCTGAAACATCTGGAATATTTATAGTATTATCATTCATTGTTTTTAATTTATTATTTGATAATTTCATACTAAATATATTTGGATTATTTAATGTTTTATTATTTAATGTTTGTTCAGAATTAATTGTTACTAAATCATCATCAATATCTGGAATTTTAATTATTTTACCTGTTGATGTTATTATATTATTATTATTATATAATGTTAAATTTGTTATTAATGGATTATGTAATGTTTTATTATTTAATGTTTGAGTTGCACTACTTAAAACAACATTATCACTAACATCTAAAAATTTAATTATTTTACCTGTTGATGTTTTTAATTCATTATCATTTAGAGATAAATTATTAAATGAAACATTATTTAATGTTTTATTATTTAATATTTGATTTGAATTTAATGTTACAATTGAACTTGTTTCATCTGGTATAGTAATTATATTACCTGTTGATGTTATAATTGTATTATCTGATAAAATCATATTTGATACTGTTGGTCTATCTAATGTTTTTTTAATTAATGTTTGTTCTCCTTTAATTGTAACTATAGTATCTGATGTTTCTGGTATATTTAAAATATTAAGAGATGATGTATATATTGTATTATTTATAATTCTCATTTTAGAAATACTGGGATTATTCATTGAAATATTAGATAATGTTTTATTTGTTATAGTTTGTTGTTGATTTGTATTAACTAAATTATCTGTTGAATTAATTATTTGTCCTGATGGTAATGTTATTTTATCATTAAATAATGTTGGTTTATTTATTTGAATATTATTAGAAATTATAACATTATCATTAATATTAACATTATCATTAATTGTTATAGGTATATGAACTGTTATTTTTTCTTCTGTTATATCAACTTTACCATCTAAATTCATATATAATATAAATATAATTTATATTATATTTTATATACATTATTATATTTAAAATTAGAATATTTATATATATTTATATATGAATAAAAATACATTATGGATAGAAAAATATAGACCATTGAAAATATAAGATATTATTTAATAAAATGATATTATTAAAATATTAAATAATACAAAAAATATTAATAATATACCTCATATGTTATTTTATGGACCTCCTGGAAGTGGTAAAACAACAACAGCTATTAATATTTGTAAATTTTTATTTAAATAAAATAAAAAAGATAAATTATAATTATTATTAAATAAAAATATTTTTTAATAAAGAGTTTTAGAATTAAATGCTTCTGATGAAAGAGGTATTAAAATAGTTAGAGAAAAAATAAAAATATTTGCTAGTATGTAAATTAATTAATATAATAATATACCTAATTTTAAAATAATTATATTAGATGAAGCTGATACAATGACTGATGATTCTTAATTTGCTTTAAGAAGAATAATTGAATAATATTCTCATATAACAAGATTTATATTAATATGTAATTATGTTACAAAAATTATATAACCTTTATCATCTAGATGTTCTAAATTTATTTTTTTTTCATTATCAATTGATAATACATTTTAAATGTTAGAGAAAATATTAATTAATGAAAATATATAATGTGATGATAAATTATTGATTAATTAATATTTATTTAAATTAAGTAATGGAGATATGAGAAAATATATTAATTTTTTATAAAAATTATGTTATTAAATAAGAATTGATAATAATAAATTATAATTAGGATAATTAAAATAAATATAATAAATTGACGAAGATAAAATTAATTAATATTTTAATGTATGTATAAATAATGATATTACTATATAAAAAATATATAAATTAACATAAAATATAATTAATGATAGTTATAATATAATAGAAATATTTAATTTTATAATTAATAAAGTAATTAATTTAATGATTAATGATAATATTAAATCAATTATTATTATTAAAATATCAAATATATATAATTAATTGAATAATAATTCTAATGATTTCATTTAATTATTTAATTGTATAACATTTATTAAATAATAATTAACTAAATGATAATTATTATTTATTACAATGATATTTTTTTGATATAAAAATATTATTTATATATTATTATATTATTATAATATGGATTTATAAGAAAAAAGATTAAATTAATTAAAATAAATATAATAAGAAGGTTAAGAATTATTTAGAAAAAAAAATAAAGATTATGGTGATGCTTTTGCTTAATATGGTTTAATTGGTGTTTTATTAAGAATATAAGATAAAATAAATAGGTCAATAAATATAACTTAAAATGGTATAAATTTAGTATAAGATGAAAATATTAGAGATACATTAATTGATTTACATAATTATAGTGCTATGGGTATAATGTTATTAGAATAATGATTTAATTTTATATTTTGTATAATTAATATTTAATTATTTATAATTAAATATTAATCATTAATAATTTATTTATTTAAGATTTATATTTTCAATTAATATAATATATTTATAATTATTATCTTTGTAATTAATAGAAAATTTATAATAATTATTATTACTAAAATTATTACTAATATTATTATTTATTAATAATTTATAATCATCATCATAATCATCATTTTCAACTTCTTTATTATTATAAATATTATTATTAATAATTTTTTGAGTACCTTTTACTAAAAGATTTGAATTTAATCCTCCTTTAATAATATTATATTTATTATATTTATTAAATAAATCATTTGATTTATTAAAATTTTTTATATAACCTCCATTTTGATTATTATTAATATAACCTCCATTTTGAATATTTTCATCATTACAATTAATTTCCAAATTATAAATAACATCTCCATTTAAATTTATATATGCATCATTTTTTTCAAATAATTTATTTTTATTTTCATTTAATAATTTTAAAAAATCAGTTTTAAATTTATTAATAGTTAGTTTTAATTCATTATAATTTTGTTGAAAGGAATCAATTTTTTTATTTTCATAAAAATTATGACAATATCTTAAATCATTAATTAATTGTAATTTATCATTATCATTTGTATCTTTTGATATATAATAACATAAAATAAAAAAAATAATAATTTTCTTTATTGGTTTATATATATCTTTAATATCATATAATTCATAATATAATATATTTTTTTTATTATGATCATAATTTTTATCATAATAAAATTTTTTTATTTTATTATAATTATCATCTAATGATTTTATTAAAATTTCTTTATTTATATTATTATTATTAAAAAAATTTAAATAATTTAATTTATCAAGACCATCATCAAACATATCATTTATATAATTAATAAAGTTAGTAAAAATATCACTATTTATAATCAAATTAGTTGTGTTATAATTAAATAATATATTTTGATTATTATCTATAGGTATATCATATTTAAATTGTTGTTCAGGATTTATATTTATTCCATTTAAAAATGTATGATATTGAATTCCATTAATTCCAAACCATAAAAATAATAATAATCTATTTATTCTTTTAATATATTTTTTATCATTCCATGGAAAAAATGAATTTTGTTCAAATAATACATAAATTAAATCATCATAAACATCATCAATACAATAACAATTAATTAAAGATTGGACACCATCACTTTTAGAATTATCAACATTATTAATTTTTTGTGATAAAAATTTTTGTATTGATAATTTATTTTTAAAATGTTCAATATGATCATCATCTAACATTGGTGAAATTGAAACATCAATAAATTCAGATGATAATGGTATTAATGTATCAATTGCATTTGGATTTAATGAGTTTAAATTTGAAATAGTATAATTTTTTATAAAATTTAAAAATAATTTAAATTTTTGATCATTATTTTGATCATTATTTTGATCATTATTTTGATCATTATTTGAACAAAAAATGTATTCTAAATCTTTTTCATCATTTTTAATTAAATATTCCATAATATCATTATTAAATATAGGATTAATCTTATATTTTTTTATTAAATTATCATTACATCTAACATTAAATTTAACTCTATATAAATCAAATTCATTTTTATCTGCATATTTTTTATTATAATTAATACATTTATTAATTGATATATAATGATATGTTTTTTTATTAATATTTTTTATTTCATTATTAAATTTATTTGTTTTATCTTGTAATACTATAAAATTTGTTCTTTCTTCAAAATTAAAAATATTTTCATCATTAATATTAATTTTATTAAGATTATATAAATATAATTCATTTTTTTTTAATTCTAAACCATATAATAATTTATCATTTTCTGAAATATTTGTATTATTTGATTTATTTGATTCATATAAATTTGAAAATTTAGTTTTTAATTTATTTAAAAAATCTGAATGATTATTATAAAAATTAATAATTAAATTTCTATTAAATTTTTTAAATATTTTTATATTTAAAATTGTTATTAAATTTTTAATTAAAGTATTGAGATCATTTTTAGATACTAATTGTCCATCAACATTTTTTTCATCTTTTATAATATTTTCATAATTATCCAATAATAAATTAATCATTTTTATTATTTCAAAAGTATTTAATACACATTTTTTTTGAATTGGAATTTCTAGATTTTGATTTCCTGGATTTTGATTTTCTAGATTTTGATTTCCTGGATTTTGATTTCCTGGATTTTGATTTCCTGGATTTAACATATCAATACCTAATTCATTAAATATATTAAAAATATTTTTATAAACATTATTAATATCTATATTATTTAAAAATAAAAGTAAAAAATAATTATTATTATTATATTTATACAAATTTAATTTATCATTTGATAAACTTTTATTTTTTTTTTTTAAATATTCTGAATTAATATCAATATTATTTGGATTTGTTGTTATATCAAATATATATTTATTATCATTTTCATTAATTTTATATTTATTATAAAATAATTTTTTAATTAAACCAATAATAAAATCTTCATTAATAATTACGTTATTTATATTTTTTTTCAAAACTTCATCAAAAAAATCAGTTAAAATATCTAATGAATTTAATAATATTAATTCAGAATATTTTTTTAATTCATAAAATCTTTTTTTTTTATCATCTAAATTATTATATTTATTTTGTAATATATATATAGAAAAATCAACATCACTTATTTTAAAATATTCTTTATATGTATCTTTAATTGGATTTATAATGTTTGATAATTCCTGATTTTGATCTATATTTTCATTATTGAATATTATTTTATCAAAAAAATAATTCATAATATTACCTCCTTTATATAATAATCTTATTTCTTCATTTTGATTTAATGTGTTTAATTTATTTTTTTTTAATAATCCATTAATAGATAATTGAATATTAGTATTTATCACATGAAATACTAAATCAACAAAAGCAATTCTAACTTCACTATCATTTAAAAATGTATTAGTATATACTTCAGTTATATTATCAGAAAATACCCTTTTTTTATGTTCATTAAATATATTATTTTCATGTTGAAAATTTAAATTAGTTTCTATAGGTTCATTTAAATAATAATCATTATTAATATTATTATTATTATTTATTTCTATAATTTTATCAATATTATTATTATTCATTATAATATATTATATTATATAATAATATTATATAATATAATTAAATATTTATTAATTAAATATATTTGAAATAAAATATTGTAATTCTTTATTATTTAATATAAATAATTTATTATTATTTAAATTTAATTTTTTAAATTTATTAATAATTTTATCATAATATTTTTCATAATTATCAATATTTTTATTAATTGTTAATAATTCATGAGTCATATTTTTTTTATCACAAAAATAAATAAAATATTTATTTTTCAATTCATACACATAAGATACATGACCATTATAAAAAAATAAAAAATCAGTAAATGTTTTAAAATTATAATTATATTTATCATTATAATAAATTAATATTTTATTATTATTATAATAGCTACATAAATCCATTTTTATAAAATTATATAAGAAAAATAATTTATAATTATTATATATATTATATTATAATGAAAAATAATTTAGATGATAAACCTTATATAATAATGAAATATAATTTAGATGATATACCTAATGTTAATACATTTAAAAAAGATAATAATAAATATAATGACAAATTAAATATTATAATTGCTGGTATTATTTTAAGTTGTATTTTTATATTATTAAATATTAATATTATAATTTATTTTTCCTATATTTTTGTTATAATTCATATCATTATGTTAATTTATTCATTAATAATCATTATTATTGAATATATTAAATATAATAATTTTAATAATAAAAATAAAAATGATTTTGATATTTATGAAAATTATCATTTAAAAATTATAGAAATTAATAATATAATAAATAATTTAGAAAAGCAATTAATTACAACTAAAGATGAAAATAATAAAAATAAATTAAAAGATGAAATTAAAAAAATATACGACAATAATTATATTTATTATGAAAAAATTATAGAAATTAAAAAAAATATTGAAAATCAAAATATATTGGCTGGTGATTATGGACCATTTTTTATGGTTTATTGTATTATTATAGTTGTAAATTTAATTTCATTTATAGATAAATGAAATTAACATGAAATTAATCCTGATATTAATATTATAAGATCAAATGCAAAATTTTTAAAGAATTTTTAATATATTATTATATATATATATATTATAATGAAAAATAATTTAGATGATAAACCTTATATAATAATGAAATATGATTTAAAAAAAAATACCTAATGTTAATACATTTAAAAAAGATAATAATAAATTTAATGACAAATTAATTATTATAATTATTGGTATTATTTTAAGTTTTATTTTTTTTATAGTAAATTTTATATTTACAACATCTTATTTCATTTTTTATATTATATGTGATTTTCTAATATTTATTATTTCAATAATAATGATTTTTATTGAATATAATGATTATAATAATTTTAATGATAAAAATAAAAATAATTTTGATATTTATGAAAATTATCATTTAAAAATTATAGAAATTAATAATATAATAAATAATTTAGAAAAGCAATTAATTACAACTAAAGATAAAAATAATAAAAATAAATTAAATGATGAAATTAAAAAAATATATGATAATAATTATATTTATTATGAAAAAATTATAAAAATTAAAGAAAATATTGAAAATCAAAGTTATACAATAGCTTATTTTATTATTTATCTAATTTCTTTTATTATTATGGTATTAAATTTAGTTTCAATAAATAATAAAAAACCAAAAGTCCCAACATAAATAAGTTTCATGATTACTTATATGTCATATTAATTATATATATATATATATATATATCTAGTCTGATAAAATGGATTAAAAAAAAATAATGAAGAATTTATAATTTTTCTTTAATAATTGATTTTATAATGTTAATTTATTCAATAATATTTTTTAATTATGAAAATAATAGATTAAATAATTTTAATGATAAAAATAAAAATGATTTAAATATTTATGAAAATTATTATTTAAAAATTAAAGAAAATAATAAAAATAAATTAAATGATGAAATTAAAAAAATATACGATAATAATTATATTTATTATGAAAAAATTATAAAAATTAAAAAAAATATATTTAATTAGTTAAAGAATTTTTAATATATTATATATATTATATAATAATGAATAATAATAATTTTGATTTAAGTAATTATAAAAAATACTTTAAAAATAAATAATGATACAATTAATTATAATTTAACTTTAATAATTGTTAGTATTATTATCAATTTTATTTTTATAATATTAAATATTGTGAATATAAATAAATAATTTATAATTTTTTCTTTAATAATTGATTTTATAATGTTAATTTATTCAATAATATTTTTTAATTATGAAAAAAATAGATTAAATAATTTTAATGATATAAATGAAAATGATTTAGATATTTATGAAATTTATTATTTAAAAATTAAAGAAAATAATAAAATAATAAAAAATTTATTAATTACAACTAATGATGAAAATAATAAAAATAAATTAAATGATGAAATTAAAATAATTAATGACAATAATAATATTTATTATAACAAAATTAATAAAATTAATAAAAATATTAATAATTAAAATAATTATTATGTTATATATATTTTTATTTTTGTAATTTTTTGTTTTTATTATTTATTAAATTTAAATTTAATGTTATAAAATTAATTAGATTTTTTAACAATTTTTAATAATTAATTTATTATAAAAATTAAAATAAATAAATAAATATATATATATTTATTTATTTATTTATTTTAATGGGTAAAATTAATAAAAGTAGTAGTATCTCAAGACATTTAAACGAATATATTAAAAGACAATATAGATTACATGAAATTAATCCTGATAATAATATTATAAGAACAAATGAATAATTTTTAATAGATTTTATTATGGAAAATGAATATAAAGATAATAGTTTTATTAGAAATAAAGAATTAAATACTAATGTTGCAATTTTTGATAAAAATAAAGAATTAGATGTAAATTATATGTTAATAATAATATTTACTGTTTTAAATTCAATATTTATAATATTTATATTTTATAATTATAATAAATTATTAGATTTTTTTAAAAAATTAGAAAATAAAGATAATTATATAAATAATAATAATGAAAATAAGTTAATGTTAATGTTAATTATTTATAATATTTTTACTATAGTAATTAATTTTAGTTATTATTTTAGTTATAGAAATTTTTGTTTAAATTATAATGAAAATTTAGAAATAGAATATTTCAATAAATTAATAATTATTGAAAAAAATTTGATAGATAATAATAATAAAATATATAATTTAGAAAATGAAATAAAAAATATTGTAAATTATATAAATAATAATGATTTAGAAATTAATACATATAATGAATATATATATAAAAGAAATAATTTATTCAATAAAATTTATGAATTAGATAAATTACAAAATAATATAATATATAATGAATATGAATTTCTTTTATCAAATATTAATATAACAGGTGGATATTTACATTTTTCTCTTATAAATTATGTTATACAAGCTTTTAATACACTTTTTGGTATTGTTTGTATTATTATTATATTAATAATTAATTTAAAAAAATACTTTAAAAATTAAAAAAATATATATAATTAAATATATAATTAATGAGTAAATATTATAAATTACATGAAATTAATCCTGATATTAATATTATAAGAACAAATAATAAATATGTAACAAATTTCATTTCAAAAAATGAATATAAAGATAATAGTTTTGTTAGAAATTATGAATTACTTATTAATTTTAATAATTTTGAAAAATTTGATAATAATAAAGAATTAGATAAAAATTTTTTATTAATAATAAAATTTAGTGTTTTAAATGTTATAATTATATTATCATGGATTTTTAATTTTATAAATAAAAATTATGATAAAATGTCATTTGTTCTAAAAATAATTATATTATTTATGCATATTATTGCTATATTAGTTAGTTTTATTTATTATTTTGATTATAATAATTATTGTTTAAATTATGATAAAAATTTAGAAATAAAATATATTGGTAATTTAAAAATTATTAAACAAAATTGGATAGATAATAATAATAAAATATATGATTTAGAAAAAGAAATAAAAAATATTGTAAATTATATAAATAGTGGTAATTTAGAACTTAATATATATGATGAAAATATATTAAAAAGAAATAATTTATTAAATAAAATTTATGAATTAGATAAATTACAAAATAATATATATAATGAACATATTAATATTAAAAATTTTTTTAATAGAGAAGGATATAATAATTTTTTAAATATTAATATTATTATACAAGCTGTAAATATATTATGTGGTATTAGAATTATTGCTGATACAATATAATTTATAAATAAAAAAATTTAAAAAAAATAATAATAAGTAATTAAATGTTATCTTTTTTTAAATAGTAATTAAATTTTTTCAATAATTATTAATATAAGAATAATTATTTTATTTAGTTATAGATAATTAATAATCAATATTATTTTTAATTTATTCAATATGAGTAATAATAAATATTTTATTATAATATTATTTTAAAAAATTAAAAAAATATTAAATATCATTAATATGTTAAATATCAAAAACGCTAATATTTTCATCAATAAATAAAAATTTAGAAACAGGATTTTTAGTTATACTTTAAATTACAATTTTAAATGAAATATCAATTATAAAATGTTCCATACCTCCTAATGTATTAATTATTTAATTATTATATAATATATTAAAATGAATATTATCATTATCATAAGATAAATTTATAGTTTTATTAATATATTAAGATATAATTTAATTAACATTATGAGTAATAATAGGTAAATAATTTTATAAAATAAATAATTATAAACCATCTTTTGATATAATATGTTTAATAATTTTTTATTATTCAAATAAAGATTAAATTTATATAAATTATGAATTAAATATTGATAATTATTAATAATTATCTTAATTTTAATTTAATTACAAAATAAATGTTTCTTTTTATTTATTATAATCATTTAATATAATTTATTATTATTATTATTACAATTATT
>Ga0315905_10003113_pt1 | contig 17202 bp, 21 predicted proteins | sample LakEriMetagenome_5_FD_203522 | JGI IMG/M metagenome (GOLD analysis project Ga0315905, IMG submission 203522) | Freshwater fungal communities from buoy surface, Lake Erie, Ohio, United States - Buoy 4 MA121 | ecosystem: Environmental > Aquatic > Freshwater > Lake | place: USA: Lake Erie, Ohio... | reverse complement strand
ACTCGACTGGGCCTGAAACGGCACCATCGAACCATGGCTCTCGCCCAGGCTGACCTTCAGATCAGCAGGCGTGGAGGGGGCAGACTGACAGAGGGGCCCCCGAAGCGAAGCTGGGTCTGGGCCAAACGCGGTCGCGACAACACTGCATGGCTAGGGATGAACGCAGTCACTGCGCCGATTGGCAACACGAATGCAGCACATGCCAGCGCCGGATGGCAAGACAGCGATATGTTTGTAGATCCGGCACTGCCGTCTGACATCTCTACCGAGGTCGGGGAGTGATGATCAACCGGGGCGAACGCCGATGCAGATTGGCCAACAGTCAAACCGCAGAGCAGCACGATCGTGAAAGACCATGCCCATAGAAGACGCACCATCCCGCCCGGAAGCAGGAAGTTCAATGCGGTCCGTTTGGTGGGCGTCTTCAACATAAGGTTAGATCAACTTGACTTGCGTCCCGACCGACACTCGGTCGAACACTTCCTCAATATGCTCGTTATAGAGTCCGATGCAACCGTTCGAAGATCGGCGCCCGATTTTCCGCGTATCGTGGGTGCCGTGGATGCGGTAATATTGCCAGGACAAGTAGAGGGCCCGCGTTCCAAGCGGGTTGGTGGGGTCGCCACCTGGTACCAAAGCGGGCCACTCCGGATTGCGCTCCCGCATCGACGGCGTCGGTGCCCAACTTGGGTTGACGCGCTTTTCAACGACTTCGGTGTAGCCCCTCCGGGTTAGGTCATCGGAAAGAGGGACAGAACTCGGATACAGGTACATCTGACCGTCACTGGTCCAGTGCTGAAGAACCCTCGCGGTCGTGTCAGATATGATGATCCCAAGACCCAAGGCATCGAAATGGTCTTGCCACTCGTGGACCCGAAACGCGGAGATGTTATTGCGAACCGGGCCTTCGGTGTCTTCGGAGGCATAGGCGGCACGGCCCACCAAAAAGGGCGCTGCCAGTGCTCCAACAGCGAAGTAACGTCGACTGACTTGCATGGACTGCTCCTCGGTTTTTTATCGTGATGCAGCCTTCCAACGTGGGAAGGTCAAACCGGTTTGTCAGATCAAATGGTCACAAACTGGTGATAACGTGGCGATTTCGCCGCGCCGCGCGAAAATAGCAGAGGTCACTGGGATGCGAACATCACTTCAGGGCACTTGTGTCTCTATGTATGGGAATGCGAATGTTACTCGCCATTCTTTGCAGCGCTATTGTGCTCGTGTCCCTTTTTGGGGAGGCGCGTTCAGATCATTCGGTTCATGAAAGCCCCTTCCTCGAAACGTATGCCGTGCCAATGGCCCAGGAATCCCATTGCGGCGGCGGTTCCGGGCACGTGGCCTGCCAAGTCTTATTGGCCAGTCAGGTCGCGACTCCGATGTTGAAGATCGCTTTTGCCTCATTGCAGTTCGAAATCCTGCCTGTGCAGGCAAGCAGCCGCATCTCTTCGCCACAACCCCCTCCTCCGCGATACGTCTCCTGAACGAACCCAAGTCCAATCGTTTCATCTCAGGAGATATCATGATTTCTCGACGTTCCCTTTTAAGCGGTGCCGCGGCTGCTGCTTTTGCCAAACCTTCTATCCTCCTAGCCCACACTGAAGAACCTTTCGTTCTGGCCGAAGAATTTCAGCCGCGAGAGGTGCGCGTCCGCGAGCAGCACGCTCCGGGTCAGATCCTTGTATTCCCGCGTCTTTACTACCTCTACCACGTCTTCGACAGCGAACGCGCAATTCGCTACGGCGTCGGTGTTGGCAAGGCTGGTCTCGAATTCAAGGGAACGGCGATCATCGAGCGCAAGGCCGAGTGGCCCTCGTGGCGGCCGACGAATGACATGATACGGCGTGACCCCGACCGCTATGCGCAATTCGCGGACGGCGTGCCGGGCGGGCCCGGCAATCCTCTCGGGGCCAGGGCGCTTTATCTCTACAAAGACGGCCGCGACACCTATTTCCGCATCCACGGCACGACAGATCCGGCCTCCATAGGGCAATCCGTATCGAACGGCTGCATCCGCATGCTGAACGATCATGTAAAGCAGCTCTATGATCAAGTGCCCGTCGGCACGCCGGTTACCGTACTGTGACAGGGTCACGCCGTGGCCTGCTCGTTCTTGGCGGGACCGTCGCCCTGATCTACGGTTTGCGTGCGCTGCCGTGGGACCGTCTTCCCGGGCGCGGCCCACGTTATGTCGACTTGCCAGACTTGCCGCCATTTCGCCGGCTTGAGGAGCAGGGTCAGACTTCTGGAGCAACGGTCGCACTCATAGGGCTCGACACACCGACCGCCGATGCCAACCAGAGACGCGCGCGTGCAGACGCTTTGCGAGCCGACCTTTGCCCTGCTCTGTTCGGCCCTGCATTGCCGACGGAAATCGTTCCAATCGCATACTTCAGTGAATTCCGCTGCCCTTACTGTCGGGCACTTGAGCGGGATCTGGACACGCTTTTGGCAGAGGATCCCGCATCCTTCCGCCTCATCCAGCATGAACTTCCGATTTTCGGGCCTGCGTCCGAACTCGCCGCACGCGCGTCGGTTGCGGCCGCACGGCAAGGCAAGCAGCAGGAGCTACGTCGACGCTTCATGCGGACGCCACTGGTCGCAGAACCGGCATCCGTCTTGCGCGTAGCCACCGACATCGGACTCGACGTCGATCAGCTTACCCGCGACATGGCCTCGCCGGAAGTCCAGGCAGAGCTTGATCGGACCCGAGCACTCGCAGATATTTTTGGGTTTATCGGCACGCCGGGGCTCGTGATCGGGCGAACCGTCCTCAACGGCGCAATTCCCTACACACTCCTCCGGCGCATCGCGGAAGACGAGAAATCCAGACAGACATCTGTATGCTGACGCTATGAACACGCCGTCGCACATGTTGATCGGAGCGGCTTTTTTTGCGCGGCCGCTGGCATCGGCAACACTTGTTGCGGCGATGGTCGGTAGCTTTGTCCCGGACTTGCCGATGTTCGCTATGGTCCTGTGGTCCACCCGCGTGCTCGGTTTGCCGGAGCATGATGTCTTTGGACGGCTATACTTTTCGGCCCCGTGGCAAGCGATTTTCGCGGTGGATCACGGCTTCCTGATCTGGGCCCCGCTTTTCCTCGCTGCCCATTGGAGCGGCCGCGTCCTGCTTCGTGCTTTCGCGGGGTCTGGTCTGCTTCACGCTGTAGCGGATTTCGTAACCCATCACGACGACGCTCGACGCCAGTTCTGGCCGCTGTCTGACTGGATCTTCCGAAGCCCGGTCAGCTACTGGGACCAGCGCTTCTACGGCGACGTTTTCGCGGTCTTCGAGGTCGGGTTGGTTGTCTTTCTCTCTCTATTCTTGTGTTGGCGGTTCCAAAGGGCATGGCAACGGGCGCTGATCCTTGCGCCCGCAGCCCTGATCGTGGTGCCTGTCATCCTCACCGGTGGCTTCCATGGACTGCACGGCATGGGGTGACGGGCAAGAATGCTGCGGGCAAGGTGGCCGGTGGCCACGATGCCCGCACGGCAAGCCTGATCACATGCCTTTCGCGGCAAGCCACGCGTTCATGTCGGCAATCTCGGCTTCCTGGGCCGCGATTACTTCTTCGGCCAACTTGCGCATCTCGGGATCCGTACCAAATTCAAGCTGCACTTTCGCCATGTCGATGGCGGCCTGATGGTGCGGGATCATGCCTTTGACGAAATCGACGTCGGCATCGCCGGTATAGGGGGCCATGTTGGTCATCATGGCGTCCATCGCGGCGGCATAGCCTTTGACGGCTGCGTTGTCGGCCAGTTCCGGCGGGATCATGGCAGCGTGGCTCATCATGGTCATGCCATCGGTTCCCATGTTCATGCCTGAATGGTCCATCCCTGCCATATTGTCGGTCTGGGCATAGACATAGCTTCCTGCGGCCAACACGGCAGCGGTTGCAATCTTCTTCATATCGTTTTCTTCCTTTTACTTTCTAAACTCTATCTACATGGCCCAGCTAGCGCGATCAGGCAGGTGCATAGCCAACTTCGGTCAAGGCGTTGACCAGTTGGTCGCGCGGAGCCGAGGATTTGACATCGACTTTGCGTGCACCGGGATCGGCATTGACTTCGGCGGTCGGATCAACCGACTGGATTGCCTTGGTCACGCTGCGTGCGCAGCCGCCGCAGGTCATGTTCTCAATATGGAACTGCATGAGTACCTCCTTCAGGGTTCCGTCTCATGCAACAGCATATGGGGCTTCCCATCGTTGTAAGGTCAAGAGCACAAACCCGTGAGTGAAAAAACAAAAAACAGCCCTTGACCTTACCATCATGGGAAGCCCTATCTCGAATAGCGGAAACATATGCCGAAGGAGTTCCGCTGTGAACATGCAGGCGACTACATTGCCAATTGCTGAGGCAGAGAAATTCGTTCTCGACGTCGAGGGCATGACCTGCGCCTCTTGCGTCGGCCGTGTCGAGCGCGCTCTGAAAGCGGTGCCCGGCGTTCAATCGGCGTCGGTCAACCTCGCCACCGAAAGGGCAGAGGTGACCGGCGCAGCCGTTGACCGTGCATTGCTCGTCAAGGCTGTCGAGGATGCGGGCTATGACGTTACCTCTCTTCCTGTCGATCTGCAGATCGAGGGAATGACATGCGCATCGTGCGTCGCCCGGGTGGAGCGTGCGCTGAAAACCGTGTCCGGGGTAACCTATGCCTCGGTCAATCTGGCAACCGAGCGGGCACATGTGATTGGACAGGCCGATCCGGCCGCCCTGATCCGTGCCATCGAAGATGCGGGATATGATGCGCGTCTGGCCGTCTCCGCCGCCGATCTGTCGGAGGAGGTAACCTTGCGCAAGGCCGCCGAGGAAAGCGCCCTGAGGCGGGATCTGCGGATCGCCGCCGCGCTGAGCCTGCCGGTGTTCCTGCTGGAGATGGGATCGCACCTGTTCACATGGGTGCATATGGCGGTGATGAACACGATCGGCATGCAGAACAGCTGGTATCTGCAGTTCGCCCTGACGACGGCGGTTCTCTTTGGCCCGGGTTTGCGTTTTTTTGCCAAGGGGCTGCCCGCGCTGGCGCGGTTTGCCCCGGACATGAACAGTCTTGTCGCTGTCGGCACCTCAGCCGCCTATGGCTATTCGCTGATCGCAACCTTCGTCCCCACTTTGCTGCCACCAGGCACGGTGAACGTCTACTACGAGGCGGCGGCCGTCATCGTGACGCTGATCCTGCTTGGCCGCACGCTCGAAGCGCGGGCCAAGGGGCGAACCTCCGAGGCAATCAAGCGGCTGGTCGGCTTGCAGGCCAAGACGGCGCGGGTCTTTACAAACGGGGCTGTTGTCGAGGTGCCGATTGCCGAGGTTCGCCCCTCCGATCTGGTCGAGGTGCGCCCCGGTGAAAGGGTGCCGGTCGACGGTGAAGTGACCGAAGGGGCCAGTTGGATCGACGAAAGCATGATCTCGGGCGAGCCGTTGCCGGTGGAAAAGACGATTGGCAGCCCGGTGACGGGCGGCACGATCAACCAGACCGGTGCCTTTACCTTCCGCGCCGTCGCGGTGGGCGAGGCGACGATGCTGGCCCAGATTATCCGCATGGTCGAGGCGGCACAGGGAGGAAAGCTGCCGATCCAGGCGTTGGTGGACCGCGTGACCATGTGGTTCGTGCCCGCCGTCATGGGCCTGGCCGCGCTGACCTTTGTGGTCTGGATGGTCTTTGGCCCGGAACCTGCCCTGACCTTTGGCTTGGTCAACGCCGTGGCGGTTCTGATCATCGCCTGCCCCTGTGCCATGGGGCTGGCCACGCCGACATCGATCATGGTCGGAACCGGACGCGGCGCGGAACTCGGCATCCTGTTCCGCAAGGGTGAGGCGTTGCAGGCCTTGCAGGACGTCAAGGTAGTGGCCTTTGACAAGACCGGCACCCTGACAATGGGCAAACCCAGCCTGACGGATCTTCACCTTGCCTCCGGCTTTGACCGGGACCCAGTGCTGGCCTCCGTCGCGGCGGTGGAGGGAAAATCAGAACACCCGATTGCCCGCGCCATCGTGGCTGCGGCGGCGGAGGCGAGCCTTGCCCTGCCCGAGGTGACCGGTTTTGCCTCGGTCACCGGCTATGGCGTTACGGCCCGGGCCGGCGACCAAAGGGTCGACATCGGTGCCGACCGCTACATGGAAAAGCTGGGTCTGAAGGTGGCGGTCTTTGCCGAAATCGCGGCCCGGCTGGCGGATGAGGGCAAATCGCCGCTTTATGCCGCGATTGAGGGCAAATTGGCGGCGATCCTTGCCGTTGCCGACCCGGTCAAGCCAACGACACCCCAGGCGATCAAGGCCCTGCACGCGCTTGGCCTGAGGGTTGCGATGATCACGGGCGACAATGCCCGCACGGCGCAGGCCATCGCACGGCAGTTGGGCATCGACGAGGTGGTGGCAGAGGTCCTGCCCGACGGAAAGGTCGCCGCCGTCAAGCGGCTGAAGGCCCTTGGCACATTGGCCTATGTCGGCGACGGGATCAACGATGCTCCGGCTCTGGCTGAGGCGGACGTGGGGCTTGCGGTTGGCACAGGCACCGATATCGCCATCGAGGCTGCCGATGTGGTGTTGATGTCGGGGCGTCTTACCGCAGTGCCCGACGCCATTGCGCTGTCGAAGGCCACGATGCGCAACATCCGGCAGAACCTGTTCTGGGCCTTTGCCTACAATGCCGCCCTGATCCCCGTCGCCGCCGGGGCGCTTTGGCCGGCTTACGGAATTCTTCTGTCGCCGATCTTTGCCGCCGGGGCGATGGCGCTGTCGTCGGTCTTCGTTCTTGGCAACGCGCTGCGTCTGCGCCGCTTTGCCCCCACTCAAGTCTGAAGGAGCCAGATCATGAACATTGGTGAAGCAGCGAAAGCCTCGGGCGTATCTGCCAAGATGATCCGCTACTACGAGTCTACAGGACTAATCCCTGCGGCAGGGCGCACCGGTTCGGGCTACCGCGTCTATTCCGAGACCGAAGTGCAGATCCTGCGCTTCATCCGGCGCTCGCGCGACCTTGGCTTTCCGGTCGAAAAAATCGAGGAACTGCTGGCCCTCTGGCGCGACCGGTCCCGCCAGAGTGGTGATGTAAAGCGTCTGGCACTGGAACAAATCAGCGGGCTAGAACGAAAGATCACCGAGATGCAAGCCATGATGGAAACGTTGCAACATCTTGCCGAAGCATGCTGCGGGGATCATCGGCCGGACTGCCCAATTCTAACCGACCTCGGGAATGGCCCCAGCCCCGTCAACAAGATTGGCACTGCAAAGAAGACCGGTCCGCACAGTTTAGGAAGACCGGTCATTGCACACCAGCGCCAACATCAACCCGTGGATTGACATTGCGCTGCATAAGCATGACGGTCGGCGGGCTCGGTGTTCATGGGGTGTAGAACCCCCGAACTCAATCGGGAATGGGGAAGGGTGGACCCAATTGCGGCACCCGAAGCCCCAGCCGCCCCCGCGACTGTATGCGGTAGCGTCCCTTCATTCTGCCACTGGGCCAGATAGCCCGGGAAGGCGAAGGGCCGTGTGACCCCGCGAGCCAGGAGACCGGCCGGACGCCACTGTAACAACATCCCGTCGGGTGTGACGGGCGGAGATAGCCATGACCACGACCACTCAAGCGATCACGCAAACTGCGGGCATGCTGCGCCCGATCCTGACCACGGCCTTTCTGGGGACATTTTTGTTGTTTGTCGCCGGGTTCTCGTCACCGGATACCCTGCACGCCTCGACGCATGACACCCGGCACGCCACCGGCTTTCCCTGCCACTGATCTGACAGGAGATTGACGATGACCAAGACCCTGCTTTCCAGCGGGCTGATTGCTGGTGCAGTCGCGGGCCTCGTGATGGCCTTGTTGCAGTTCTGGCTGATCCAGCCCCTGATCGTTCAGGCCGAACGATACGAGACCGGTGAGCTTGTTCTGCAGGTGACTGACGCAGCACCATCAAAAACGACAGTTATCGCTGCTGAAGAACCTGCTACTGTCGGCAACGCGCATCCAGACATGGTTGCAGGCAATAGCCTAGACGTGTCGCGCAATTTTCAGACCATGCTGTTCTTGGTCCTCACATGGGGCGGCTTTGGCCTTCTGGCCTCTGCCGCAGTTGCAGCCCTCCCGGCCGTCGGCCGGACGCAGCACGTATCATGGCCTGGCATTGCGCTGATCGGGTTTGCGGCCTTTTGCCTTGCACCTGCACTTGGCCTACCTCCGGAACTTCCCGGCATGCCGGCGGCTGACCTTGAAGCACGTCAGGTCTGGTGGATTTCGACTGCCATCGCCACGTGCGCAGGCGCGGGCTTGATCGTTCTGTGGCACAAGCCGCCAGCGCTTCTTGCCGCTTTGGTCATCGGACTGTTGCCTCATGTCGTAGGAGCACCAACTATTGACGAGAACCTTGCCGCAGTCGTGCCACCAGAACTTTCGGCGCTGTTTTCCGCCCGCGTAATCGGTACCAATCTTGTTGGCTGGATCGTGCTCGGCATGACTTTGGCCCGGATGTCTGGTTTGTCAGCGGTTCGCGAGAATTTGCCCGGTCGGCATGCCGACACAGCGAGACCTGACCTTGATCGCCCGGGAAGAACGTGACCTTTGTGCGAACAACGTCCTCAGCCGGGCCGCCCGCAACGCTGCCGGCCAACGGCGACCTGAACTGATGCTTGCTCTGACGGGTCTTTTCTTCGCAGCGTTTATCGCCGCCACGTTGATCCCGGCACAGTCCGAGGCCGTGCTTGTTGCACTGCTTCTCGCCGGGACACAGCCCGTTTGGTTGCTTCTATTGGTCGCAACGGCGGGCAACGTCCTTGGTGCGGCGGTCAACTGGACCATCGGACGGTTTCTGATGCGCTTCTCCGACCATCGACGTTTCCCGTTTTCGGCAAGGCAAATTGTTCAGGCCCAGGGCTGGTATGGCCGTTGGGGGTGGGTAAGCCTGTTCGGGTCGTGGCTGCCGATCATCGGTGACCCTCTGACGCTTGCCGCAGGCATGATGCGGGAACCGCTCTGGCGGTTTATACTGATCGTCACACTTGCGAAGTTCAGTCGCTACGCTGCTCTTGCGTTCGTGACGCTTTCGGTCGTCTGATCGTCACGGATAGTTCCCAAAGGGCAGGTTCTCTTAACTGGGATACTGGCGCAATCAAAGGCCGTCAGTGCGGTTCCGGGCATCAGGTTCTTTTCGAAACCCTGTCCGGCTCGGCTTGACGCTCGGTCTCGCAGACCTTTCCCAAGTGTACGGTTTTCCAGCTAAGACTTGCCCCTCAGAGATCAACCCTGCGCAGACGCAATGCGTTGGTGATGACTGAGACCGAGGACAGGCTCATCGCCGCCGCCGCGATCATCGGCGACAGAAGAAGGCCGGTTATCGGATAAAGGAGCCCGGCTGCGATCGGTACGCCAAGTGCGTTGTAGGCAAAGGCAAAGAACAGGTTCTGCTTAATATTGCGCAAGGTTGCGCGTGCCAACTTGCGCGCTCGGACAATGCCCATCAGGTCGCCACCCAAAAGCGTGATGCCCGCGCTTTCCATCGCGACGTCAGCCCCGGTACCCATGGCGATGCCGACATCCGCTGCCGCCAGCGCAGGCGCGTCATTCACGCCGTCGCCGGCCATGGCGATCTTGTGACCTTCACGGCGCAACTGGTCGATCAGATCTTTCTTGGCCTCGGGCAACACTCCCGCGCGCACTTCATCTATGCCGAGCTTGCCCGCTACAGCTTGTGCGGTGCGTTCGTTGTCGCCGGTCGCCATGATGACGCGCAGCCCTTGGGCATGCAGTTCCTTGATCGCCTGTGCGGTCGACGCCTTGATCGGATCTGCGACAGCGACGATGCCTGCGAGCACACCGTCGACAGCAATGAACATCGCGGTCTTGCCTTCGGCGCGCAAAGTGTCCGCCTGCGTCTCCGCGCGCGCAGTGTCCAGTCCCATCTCCTGCATCATGGCCGCGTTGCCAAGCGCAACCGCGCGGCCTTTGACCTTGCCACGCACACCCTTGCCGGTGACCGCCTCGAATCCCGTGGCCTCTTGCCGGGACGCGCCCTGCGAGTCGGCACCCTCGACAATTGCTTCGGCGAGGGGGTGTTCCGACCCACGTTCCAGAGCCGCCGCCAGTGACAAAAGGTCTGTGACGGCCACGTCCCCAAGCATCACCGTATCGGTCAGTTTGGGCTTTCCCATCGTTAGTGTGCCCGTCTTGTCGACGATCAGCGTATCAACCCCTGCCATCCGCTCCAGCGCCTCAGCGTCTTTGATCAGCACACCCGCCTGAGCGCCGCGTCCAGCCGCCGTCGTAATCGAGATTGGCGTGGCAAGACCCAACGCGCAGGGGCAGGCAATGATCAGCACCGACACCGCCGACGCGATGGCAAAGACCAGGGCTGGCTCGGGGCCAAAGATCATCCAGGCCGCAAAGGCCAGTAATGCGATCCCAACTACGGTCGGAACGAAGATTGCGGACACCCGATCCGCCAGCCCTTGGATTGGTGCACGCGACCGACGCGCGTTCGACACCATGGCCACGATCTGCGCCAAAACGGTGTCGGCGCCAACCTTGCCAGCCTCGATAACAAGACTTCCGTTCTTGTTGATGGTGGCCCCGGTCACCGCAACTCCCGGCCCTTTTTCGACCGGCATCGACTCGCCGGTCAGCATGCTTTCGTCCAAGGATGAATGACCTTCGATCACCACGCCGTCGACTGGCACAGCGTCGCCAGGGCGCACGCGCAGACGGTCGCCCTCCATGATGTTTTCCAGAGGCGCATCGTATTCGGTGCCATCTGGCAAAATGCGCCGCGCCGTCTTTGGCGCGAGGTCGAGAAGCGCGCGGATTGCATCGCCGGTGCGTTCGCGTGCGCGCAGTTCCAAGACCTGACCTACAAAGACCAGAGCCACAATCACCACCGCCGCTTCATAGTAGGTGCCAACGCCATGACCCATCCGATAGACTTCAGGGAAGACGCCAGGCAGGAATGTCGCGACCAGCGAATAAAGGTAAGCCGCCGCCACACCGAGGCTGATCAGCGACCACATGTTAGGCGAGCGGTTGACCATCGAATCCCAGCCTCGCTTGAAGAAGGGAAGGGCCGCCCAAAGGATGATCGGGGTTGCCAGCGCGAACTCCAGGTAACTGGCCACCTGGTGTCCGATCCAGTCGCGCACAGGCAAGGCAACGAACTCTCCCATGGTCAACACGATCAGCGGCACCGCCGCAGCTGCTGAAACCCACATGCGGCGGGTGAAATCGGTCAACTCATGGCTGGGCTCGTCTGAGGGCAGCATCGGCTCCAGCGCCATGCCGCAGATCGGACACGAGCCGGGCGCATCACGGATAATCTCGGGGTGCATCGGGCAGGTATACTGCACATTGGCTGGGGCAGCTTTCTTGCGACCCGCCGCGCGGCCGGAGGCGTAGAACCACGGATCGGCCTGGAACTTCGTTTGGCACTTGCTGGAGCAGAAATGGAAGTCCTTGCCGCCAAACGCCTCGGTCCGCGTGTCAGGTTTCAGCGTGACGGTCATGCCGCAGACTGGGTCGATGGACGTTAGCCCGGTGCCACTTTCTTGAACGGCTTGGCCCTTCGGCATATCCGGGTCTGGATGGGCGTGGCTGCTGTGCAGATCGATGGGTTTCATAGCGTTCTCCTATCGCGGTCAGTGCCGCGCGAAGGCAGATGCAAAGGCCTACCGACTCACGATGCGCCTTCCCATCCTTGGAAGGTCAAGCGAAGATTGCAGCTTCTGGTGCAATCAAATTGCCGCAACAACTTTGGCCAGTAGGTTTCGCACCTGACCAGCGACAGCATGCAAGGCGGGATTGTTGATGGCCTGCATCGACGCCACCGGATCAATCGAACTTACCTCAACGCCGCCTTCGACCTCGCGCAGGATAACGTTGCAGGGCAGCATCGCACCGACGCGCGGCTCCATCTCTATGGCTTCCATCGCCATCTTCGGGTTACAGGCCCCAAGAATGCGGTAGGCTGGGATATCCACGACCAGCTTCTTCTTCATCGTTGCCTTGACGTCGATCTCTGTCAGCACGCCAAATCCGTTTTCAGCAAGCGCGGCACGGGTCCGGGTGTCGACTTTGTCAAAGTCCGCGCCAGTGATCAGCCGGTTGATCGTATAGTCCATCGGGTTTCCCTTCCGCTATTTGCGCAAGTATTTGACCAGCGCCGCAATCGCGAGACCGACCAGCACAAGGGTGACGATCATCCAGAGCCAGCCGAAGCCCATTCCAAATCCCATACCGTAGCCGTTCATCTTCATGGCCTCCTGATCTGTGTTGGGATTCCTCCCGCTAACCGGAGATTTGCCCAGTTAGCGGGAGAATAAAGCGCGTCAGTCGTTGTCCATCATCCCATGACCCATGCCCGGAATGTTGCCCTGCTGCCCGCCCATGTGGCTTTGCATCATTTCTGCCATGGCTGCCATTTCAGCCTCCGTCACCTGCGCATCTCCATCGGCGTCGTGCATCTGGAAGGCTCGCACGGTCATCGGTCGGGTGTGGGCCGCGTGCATCACCGCGAATTCCTCCAGCGACAAAGTACCGTTGGCGTCGGTGTCGTAGGTCTTGAGTTCAGCCTGAATCCCGGCTGTCATTTCCTCGGGGCTGAGCGTGCCGTCCTTGTTGGTATCGAACGTGGCCATGGCATAGCTCTGGCCGCCGGCCATCATTCCCATCGCGCCACCCATCATACCGCCATGCTGGCCCATCATTCCCAGGCCTCCGTCCATCATACCATCATGCTGCATCTGGCCCTGCTGGGCGACCACCGGGACAGCAACAGCGGCCACACCAAGGGCTGCAACGGCTGCGAGGGCGAATTTTGTCGAACGTTTCATTCTGTCTCTCCTGGATCAGATTGCGATGGATCCAATCTGGGAGCGAGGTGTCCCACAGGTTTGTCAGGGCGACGCCTGTTTTGTATCAAACTGTCGCAAGCCAAGGTGCTGAGAGAGATTTGCGACAATCTTCTGTCCGCAGCAGCACCGCGTTCAGCTAGGGTCGACGTCAGGAGACAAGCTAATGACCCAGCCGCCGCATATTCTGATCGTCGATGACAACCGCGATATCCGCGATGCCCTAGTGAAATATCTGGAAAAGAACGGCATGCGCGCAACTTCTGCCGCCAATGCCGTCGCAATGGATGCGGCGATGAAGGTGGGTCAATTCGATCTGATCGTGCTGGATGTGATGATGCCGGGCGAAGATGGCCTCTCGGTCTGCCGACGGTTGCGCGCACAGGGCACAATCCCGATCTTGATGCTTACAGCCCTGGGTGATGAAACTGACCGTATCGTGGGGTTGGAGGTCGGGGCGGACGACTATCTGCCCAAACCCTTCAACCCGCGAGAGTTGCTGGCCCGGATCAAGGCGATCCGCCAACGCGACCGGCGTCGAACCTTATCGGGACGCCTATGGGTATCGTTCGGACCGTTAACGTATTCTTGACTATGAGCATGTCCAATGACCACCATTTTCAGGGGGCAGGGACGGAATGCGGCACGAGAGCAAGTTCTCATCTTGGATCAGGTCGGGCGGACAGAGCACCTTCGTCTTGCCATTGATCAGCCTCGTCAATCTAGAGCGCAAGTTTTCGGTCGTGCCCGACAGATTGCTTGACAGCATCATTGATGATGCACTCGTGGCGGCGGTCAGTCGACTGAACCAATACCTCCCTAGCGGAGCCTCTGTTGACATCAGCGCCGTCGATCTGACGCCCATCCGTGATCAACTTCGCGCCGAGGTCGCAGACCGTTTGACCGAAACTGGTGTGGCTGTTGACCCGAATGATCCGGTCATAACTGCGATCATTGCCCGATATGCGGAAATCCTGAACGGGTTCTTGCAGACCGAGGGCCTGCACGTTGATCGTTACATCTGGCGCAGCAGTGCCAATTCAAGGGTCCGAGCGGCACACGCCGAATACGATGACCACATCTTCTTCTGGTCCGCTCTGCCAGAAGGCGGGCACCCTGGGCAAGACTGGAACTGCCGATGCACCGCTGAACCGATCATCGATCTGAACGCCATCCCTGAGGGCGCGACCTGCGACATCCTGACGGGAGACCGACTTGCCACCGTGTTCCCGGATGCGGATGCAGAAAAACTCTCTGCGATTGCGCGCGAGTTGGACCTGAGAGTTGTGTCAGGCCAACTCGATACCCGAGAGCGGTTGATCCATTTTCTGGCCCAGATGCGGCAGGAGGCGGGGCCGCGCGCTCGCCTCGAAGAAGATCTCGACTACAAGCCAGAGCGATTGCGAGCTACCTACGCCTATTTTCGTGACAACCCGGACGAAGCGGATCGACTCGGCCGGACGGTCGATCATCCTGCTGATCCTGTGACCATTGCGAACCTTGCCTACGCTAACCGGAACGGAAATGGCGATGCCGCAAGCGGCGACGGATGGACCTACCGCGGTCGCGGGCTGTTTCAGTTGACTGGTCGGGCGAATTACCGTGCTTTCACTGCCTGGCACGAAAGCATCTTTGGAGAGGGAATCGACTTCGTAGATGAACCGGATCGCCCTTCGCAGCCTGTCTATGCGGTCAGATCGGCAGTCTACTTCTGGCTTTCGCACGATTTGCCGGCGTTCGCCGACCAAGGGCTGACGGAGGCGGCAGGGGAGCGGATTACACGCCGGATAAACGGAGGCGTTTCGACGAAGGATGAGCGAATCGAAAAGATGACCGGAATCCGCGATAGCGGTCAGTTCGACGGAACCTGCCGGTTCTCGGTTGCACGCCCACGGTTTGAGGACTCAGAATGATGCTGCGTCTCGTGATCGGGCTTGTCGCCAGCATGTCTTCTATCGGGAGTGCTTCTGCGCAAGAGGTGATCTATCGAAACACGCTTTCGGAACAAATCGTCGAAACTCGGACGCTTTCTATTCAGCTGGAATCGGTCGACGAAGATGTGCGATTTGCCGTGACTTTGAGAAACAAAGAAACTGGAGTTGTGGAGCGGCACGAATTCGATGGCGAAGGCGCAAGCGACCCTTCACCGTTCCAATTTGAGGAAAGCTATCTATGTGGCACCCCTGTCATCTTGCTGACGGTGCAATACCCCTGGCGCCACGCCTTGCCAGAATTCGTTCGTGTTCTCGATACCTTCGCGTTCCGTCGAACCGACTTCGCCTTCATCGATGTTGCCTTCGGACCATTGACCGATATCGCGCTGGCCGATGACTCGGCCTACGACCCAGAAGATCTTGAAATGCTTCCGCCGATCCGGGTGCACTGCCTGAACGGTCAGGACGGGAAGCCCTTCGAATTTTCCGAGAAAGCAACCAAATAGCTGGATCCCGTACCCAGAGAAGGTTCGACCGCAGTCGCGTCCGCCCCGCCATACGCAGAATTGCGAACCGCTACTCAGCATTGCGCTCGACTGCGATGTGATGTCGCCTTGGCGACGTATGCCATCTGTGATCTGAGCAGACGGAACGCGCCGTTAACTCATGTTTTACTAAAATGCCGGATACTGGGCAGCCATCCAAACTCTGACGGTTGCCATGAACATCATCCACACTGACGCCTATCGTGCGGCCTTCGTCGAGTTTCTCCGCAGGGGCACACCGATACGTTTGTCGCTAAAGGATACTGGGGCCACGGTCCGGTACGTGTGGCGCACGCAACGGGACGATCGCGTTCGCATCTCGCATCGGATGAACGATGGCCGCATCTTCTCATGGTCGGATTCGCCGGGCACAGGAGATCCGGGCGCAGACTTCAACTGTCGCTGCGAGGCCGTTCCTTTTGTCGAGGGGCAGACCGAGTTTGCATTTTTTGATCTGTCGGTCGACACTGACGCACCGGTCGATCGTTGGGAGAACCACGATTTTATCTGGCATTTCTTCGCCGGTGCGGGTCGTGAGGTGACGCTCTCCGAAATCGGGCATCTACGAAAGATCGTAGTTCAATATGCCTACAAGGACGGGACTGAGGGGGCATTTCGCCGTCTGGCCGATCAGCTAGCGGACAGGGCGCGAGTAGGCGACTTGCCCTATGACTTCGAAGCACCTTACGATTTTGAAGGCGTTGAGTTTTCGCATGGCGATGCCACGGTCAGGGGGCAATTCGACGGCACGGCTACGGTATCCGGTGACATGGTCTATATCGAAGGAATGGCGCGTTTCCGGTTCGAAGACCGTTTCACGGATCCAATAGACCTTCGCGAGTTTGCCGCGTGGTTGGGGGAACGCCCGGATCGGCTGTTGCGGTTGTTGCAGACTGTGGGTGACCTCGTGGGGATCGGCAGCGGCCCGCAAGGTGCCCCACTTGAGATCGACGAAAACGATGCGTCGTCGATATTCATGGCCGTTTCCGAATTGGGAGGGACTGCCTACACGATAACCGGCGAATGGGAGGCGCACTTTCATGCATCAGTTTCAAAGGACAGGAACCGAAGCCAGTATTGGGACCCGAACCTAGGTTCGCCATGATCAAGGACATTCTGCATGCATTGTGGAGATGGCTTTGCCGCCCCCTGAAGGGCCTGCTATGGTTCGTAGCGGCCTATCCCTTTCTGGTTGTCGTGATGTATTACACGACCGATGCATTCTTTCCCAATCGCGCCGAGCTTAGGCGGAACATCGACTGGCAAAATTGGTCGCGTGGGGATCTCTATCTCCCCAATGGTCAACTTATCGCTCGGAATGTCGGGAGCCTTTGCTGGAACGCAACGGCGGTTTCGGGTTGGGGAGACCCCGAGGGATTTGTGTGGCTAGGTGGAGATCAGGAAGTGATATACGCAAGCGATCCAGGATATTTGGCGACGATTGAAGCGAGTGGCCTGGGTCGCCCGACAGGCCCATGCCAAGGGTTCCATTCTACCCGACTCGAAGCAGAATCACTACTTGGGCAGTGGAGATCCATGCGGTCCGATGAATGACGACCGTCACCGCGCGCACCCCGAACAAATAGTGCGAAGAATTGCGGAGAACGCAGCGTTCGTCCGACATCAGCACAAGAGAGAGTTGGGCGCCTGATTCGTTCCCTCCGCCATAAGGCAAGCCTAAATTATTGATATTGAGGGATTATTCTGGTGGCCTGCGGACCTAGTCCCCTAAGCGGCCCCCTTTCGAGCTCTAGGCATAGCGGTTTGACGCTATCGGCATCTGCGATTCCTCTCTGGTGCTACCCCCCCCCGCCCCCGCCCCCCATCAAAAATGCACGACTTCGCGGACCCCACCCGGGGGGTACCCCCCTTCGGAGGCCCAAGGTACTTCGCTG
>Ga0315905_10003111_pt1 | contig 17208 bp, 9 predicted proteins | sample LakEriMetagenome_5_FD_203522 | JGI IMG/M metagenome (GOLD analysis project Ga0315905, IMG submission 203522) | Freshwater fungal communities from buoy surface, Lake Erie, Ohio, United States - Buoy 4 MA121 | ecosystem: Environmental > Aquatic > Freshwater > Lake | place: USA: Lake Erie, Ohio... | reverse complement strand
AAGGCTCACCGTGGGCGTGCTGCCGGCCCCCTTGCCAACCACCACATCCTCCAGGTTGGAGTTGGAAAAGAACCCGGTGGCGATTGAAAGCCCGCCGGTGAACGATTGCTCAAAGGCGTAATAGCTTGCCAGGGGGGTGGTGCTGCTGGCGTTGCCAAAGATCACGATGGCCGGTGGGCCACCCGGCCCTGCCGCCACGATCAATTCGTCTGCCACATTGCCGTCAACATTCCCTAGGGCCACCTTCACGCCGCCGTTGAAGCCTGAGAAAGCGGTGATGCTCGTAAGCTGCGAGAAAGTGACGCTGGCGCCACTGACAGTGGGCTTGAAGATGGTCACCAGGCTGCCGCCCCCGGAACCCGACCCCACGGCCAGGTCGTTGACGCCGTTGCCGTCATAATCACCGATGGCCACCGAGGCTCCGTTCGCGGCGAAATTCAAAAACGGGTCGAAGCTGGCAAGCAAGCTGCCGTTCGCGCCGTTCCAAACCGTCACCGAGTCGTTACCCGCCCCCGCCCCGCAGGCGATGTCATCCACGCCGTCGCCGTTCAGGTCTCCGGCGGCGACATTCACACCGCCGCGAAACCTGGGGTCGAAGGCGAAGAAATTCAGGAGGGTGGTCCCGTCCTTGCCGCTGACAGCGGTGACCGTGGGCGCGCTGCCGGCCAGGGTAGCCACCACGGCATCGGTATACCCGTCGTTGTTGAAATCGCCGCTGGCGTTGGCCAGACCGCCGTTGAATCCCGACGGAACCCAGCGGTTTTCCAGACCCTCCAACCCAAGCCGAACCTTTCGGGAACGGTTGGCCCCGGTGTTGGCCCTTTTTTCAAGGCGGAACAAACCGGCAATCCAGCCTGCCAGGGACTTGTGGCGCATGATCTGGCCTCTCCTGCTGCATCCATCCGGGTGGTGGCGGGGCCGAGTGGTTTCACCCCGGTGAAAGGATGCAAACCAAACGGAACACCAAAACCCTTTCCATTCTTCGGCAGGAGGTGCCCGGGCAGTTCACTACAACTGGCAGGTTCGGCAAAAACGGGCTAACCCGACCAACCGCCAAAGTTCAGGGTTCCCTATTAAGACGAGGGCGTGGTGCTGCCGGTTGGCCGGAAAAGGGCGTCTTCCAGCCGCACCGGAGCTGGCGAGCCTTTGGCGCCGAGCACCAAACCCAGAAAATCGCCAGTCCCGACCGGGGTGGGAAGCACAAACGGCTCACCGTGGGTAAACCCGCACTTGCTGCCGTGGTAGACGGCATGGCCGGTCATCATCCGTTCGATCCGCTCCAACCGGGGCCCGTCAAATTGGCTGCGGTAGGCCCGAACCGATTCGAGCTTCTGCTCCCAGGTGTCGCTGACATCCAAGACAAAACTGCCGGCCCAAGGGCGGTTTTCGGCATCAAACGGAAACGGCGCATAAACCAGGTGCTCCACCCGGAACGGTTTTGTCCCTTCAAATCGATCATCCCAGTGGGTGAGTTGTGAGCAAAATCTAGAGGCCTCAATCAAAAGCTGTGCCTGATAGTGGTCGGGCGATGCCCCAACGGTTCGGCCGGCAATTCCCAAAACCACCTTGGGCCGCAGTTTTCGGAACCAGGTTGCCAGTTGAAAACGATGCTCCGGGCAATCCATCAACACCCGGTTGGGCAGTCCGGCCTGAAAACGCAGGGAAACTCCCAGCGCCTCGGCTGCCAATCGGGCCTCACGCTCCCGCTGTTGGGGGGTGCCCCGGGGCGTCGGTTCCCCGTTGGTCAAATCCAGAATGGCTACCTTAGCCCCGGATTTTGCCAATTTTGCCAGGGTTCCGCCGCATAGAATTTCCAGGTCATCCGGGTGGGCCCCAACGGCGAGAACATCGACTGGTTTGTCCGGAACCGAGCTGATCTGGGCCATGGGTTGATCCTTGAGGGGCTGTAATGAGACAGCAAGGTGGTATTTCACCAATACTTAATGACCACCGGAGTTTAATGAGTCATGGTATTGAGTGGGCGGTTAACCATCCGTTCTGTCCTTTTCCGTTAGCCTTCCTTGTGATGTGCAGGGTGGGAGTCACCCCAACCGCCACTTTGGGACCTTGATTTCTGGCACGGAGTTGAATTGATGCGTGTACTGCTGGTGGAAGATCACAAACCGCTCCAGCGAAGCGTCCGTCAGGGCCTCGAGGAGGAGGGTTTCGCGGTCGATGTGGCCGGTGACGCCCATGAGGCGGACTACAAGGTTCGCACCGCCCAATACGACGCCATCCTGCTCGACCTGATGATCCCCCAGGGCGACGGCCTCTCCCTGCTGAAACAATGGCGCAAAGACGGCATCACCACCCATGTCATGGTGATCACCGCCAGGGGGGAGCTTGAAGACCGCGTCAAGGGATTGGACACAGGCGCCGACGATTACCTGGTTAAGCCGTTCGAGCTTTCCGAAATGTTCGCAAGGCTGCGCGCCCTGATCCGCCGTGGCCACCAGATGAAGGATCCCATCATCCGGGTCTTTGATCTCGAGATCGACACCGCCGCCCGCATGGTGAAACGCTCGGGCAAGGTGATCCACCTCACTCCCCGTGAATATTCCCTGCTGGAATTCTTGGCCTACCACCGGGGCCAGGTGGTCACCCGCACGATGATCTGGAACCATCTGTACGATGAGATGGACGAGGCCACATCCAATGTGGTGGATGTGTACATCCGTTACCTGCGCACCAAGATCGACAAAAATTTCCAACCCGCCCTCATTCTGACCCGTTGGGGCGAGGGGTATATGCTCAGGGGTGAGGACACCCCGCCGGAGGTCGGCAAGGTCCCATGAAGTCGCTCCGCCTGGTTCTGGCAGGCTGGTTGCTCGCCCTTCTGGCCGGTTTGCAGGCCGGGGTGGGTTTGCTGGCCTACTCAAACGCCAGGCAGGTGGTGCTGGAAAAGACCGCCACGGCCGAGGAGCTGGAGCGTAATCGTACAGAGGAGCGGAAAAACGAGGAGGCCGAGCGCCTCGACCGCCAGTTGCTGGACCAGGCCCTAACGCTTGCCCGACTGATGCAGGTCCATCTCGACTGGAGCCGCGTCCGGTACCGCGAGTTGAACACCCTCGGCGTGATCAGCCTGGCCACGGCCCCCAACGGCTTTGTCCTGTTCCCGGGTTGGTACACCACCCAGTTCCGCGGACCGCTCTACCAGGAAACCCTTCGGCAGGTCCCAGAGATCCGGTTTGACCGGGATGAGTTGACACAGCAGCTCAACGATGTCACCGAGTACTACCAGGTCGACACGGTTTGGGGCAGCACATACCGGTCCGAGTCGCTGTCCAAGGGGGGCATGGCGATCGACCTGCGATCCTTCGCTCCCGACAAGGTCCTTTATTTCGAATTCGGTGATTACGAGTTGCCGTCGGTCGGCAGTGTGGTTCGGCGGGTCCGGTTGAAGGCGCCTTCCAGCCGTCTGGTCCCCACGGGGCCAGGCTTCAATCCGTTTCCCGGGGGAGGAGGCAGGCGAGAGCGCGGCGGTGGCGGCAGGGGAACAAGTCCTTCCCCGCGTATTCCCGATGACGTTTCCATGCCCCTCAGGCCTTCCGTGTTCATTCAATGCGCCTACCCGGTTGAAATCAGGGAGAAGGCCCTGGCCCAATGGGATGAGAGGCTGGAGGAGACCCGGGCGACATTGTTGGCCCAAAGGGACGAAAGCCTCAGCCATTTGGCCTGGCAGTTGGGCCTGATCAGCACCATGACTTTCCTGCTGGGTTCCCTGGGCACAGGATTCCTCGTCCGCTGGGGCCTCAAGCCGCTGAGGAGGCTTTCCGAGGCGGTCAGCAGGGTCACCGAGCGGGATTTCCGTCTTCAGGTGGACAGGGGCCACTTGCCCGAAGAGTTGCAACCCATCGCCGGCCGGATCGATGGGATGCTCGGCCAGCTCGAGCGGGCCTTTCAGCGTGAAAAACAGGCCACTGCAGACATTTCCCACGAGTTGCGCACCCCTTTGGCGGGCATGATCACCACCCTGGAATTGGCCCTGCGGAAGCAACGCACCGAGCAGCAATACCGCGAATTCCTCACCGACTGCCGTGAATCGGCGGGGCACATGGCCCGCATTGTGGAAAAACTGTTGGCCTTGGCGCGTCTCGATGCAGGAACCGCCATGCTGCAGGTGCGTGATGTGGATCTGCACGAAATGGGCCAGCAATGCCTCGACACGGTCCGCCCGTTGGCGAACGCCCAGGGGATTGACCTGGTCCACGAGGGGGATGCCCCCTGTATGATCAGGACCGACCCCGACAAACTACGGGAGGCCTTGCAAAACCTGCTCCACAACGCCATCCAATACAACCGCAAAAATGGCAGGGTCACTCTCAGGCAGCGGGCCTTGGGGGGTGAGGTGATCGTGGAGGTGCAAGACACAGGCATCGGCATTCCCGCCGAGGCCCGCGAGATGATCTTCGAGCGTTTTTATCGGCATGATCCGGCCCGCAATACCGATGGTTCCAGCGCTGGTTTGGGCCTGGCCATCGTGCGCAGCTTCGTGTTGCTCATGGGTGGCGCGATCACGGTCGACAGCAAGGTGGGCGAGGGGACCATCTTCCGGATCCGCATGCCCCGCGAAAAAGCCGCCGGCGGCCCGTCGGCGACCCGGAATCTACCGGCCTTGGCCGGTTGACGGCTTGAATCACGGCTCTCATCCCGGGCTGGACCAAGCCTCCACGAACCAGAGTTCCTTGTCCAAAGTGGCCGAAAGCCCCGTCAACAGGTCGGCGGTGACGCCGTCATTCATTCCGGCCGCCCGGTCGATGCCAGCGCGTACCTCGTTGCCCATATGGGCCAGCCGCTCGGCCAGGGCCTTCAGGATGTCGTTTTGCAGGTAAATGTCGGGTAACTCCTCCATGCGGGTGGCCCTGGCAACGGCGCGGCAGGTTCCAACTGGCTGCCCGCCCAGCGCGGTCACCCGTTCCGCCACATCGTCGGCAGCGGCTCTCAGGGTGCCATCCAGCTTGTCCAGGTGCTCATGCAGGCTGAGAAACGACGGCCCGCGGACGATCCAGTGGCATGTTTTTACCTGGCTGGCCAGGTCCAGCAGATCCACCATCACCTGTTCCATCAGCACCGCGCTTCTGGCGCGCACGCTCTGTTCCATTCCATTCAGGGTGGCTTGCAGGGGTCGGTTCATGGCGAATCTCCTCGGGTGATCATCCCTCCATTTACGCCACCAACCCTGAAAAGGGCACGGGCCGGCGGGTCTAACCGCCGGCCCGTGCCCTTTTTGAAGGATTTGCCAGCAGCTTACCCCACAAAGGTTCCGCCGTAGTAGTTCAGGCCGGGTCCAGGGCCATAGGCGAAGAAGCTGTCAATCACCACCGCCTGGTTTTGCAGCGCCTTCTTGCCGTCAAACCGAACCACATTCGGGCCGGCACCCTGGCCTGGGCTGGTGATGATATCGTCAATCCCGTCAGCGTTGATGTCCTGTATGGTGGCAACCCTCACCCCACCACCGAAATTCGGAGCGTAGGCGTAGAAGCTGGCCTTCACCGACATGGTGCGGGAGTCAACCACCACCACATGCGGGGCCGCTGCGCTGGCGCCGGTGATGATCTCGGTGAACCCGTCCCCATCCAGGTCAGCCGCGGCGATGCTGGTTCCGCCACGGTACAAGGGCGAATAGGCATAGTAGCTTTGCAGCACAGCCCCGGTCTTGCCGTCAAAGGTCACGATATGGGGCGGTGCGCCGACAAGCGGGGCGGTGATGATGTCCATGGCCCCGTCGCCGTTCACTTCACCAGCCGCCACGCTGACACCACCTAGGAACGCGGTGGAGTAGGCGTACTGGCTGAACAGGGTGGAGGTCATGTCGCGCCCGCTGATGGCCACCACATGGGGTGGCATGCCCACGCTGCCAGGGGACGCGATCACATCACCGTAACCATCCCCATTGATGTCGCCAACGGCGATGCTCAGGGAACTGTTTAGGCCTGGCCCGAACGGATAGACCGCGCCCAGCGGGTTGAAATTGGACCCGTCATAGATCTGGACCTGGCCACCCAAGCGTGCGGAGTACAGCAGGTCCGCGACACCGTCGTTGTTCACATCGCCCTTGGCGACCGTGAAACCGTCGGTGTAATCCGAGCCAAAGGGCTGGAACACCGTCATCTGCTCATTGGTGACCCGGTTGAACATCTGCACAAAGGGCCCGGATTGCGGGGCGACCAGGTAGAAGTTCTCCTTCACCTGCTGGAAAGCGGATACCGAAGTGCTGCCCGAGGAAGCACCGTAATTGTTGTTGCCGGCGTATTTGGCCTCGTAAAGGTAGGTGCCCACCTGGTCCGGTGTGACCACGATGGTGGCGGTGTTGCCCTTGAGTGCCGCCATGCCGATCTTCACACCGTCCCGGTAGAAATCGACCGAGCCGGCCGGTTGCACCGCCGGGTCTTCGGCGCTGTTGGTCAGGGTGGCGGTCAAGGTGACCGGCGTCCCCACCTCAACCCGGGCCACACTGGGATTCAGGGTGAGTTGGGTCGCGGCCTTGCTGACATCCACCACTACTTCATTCGAGGTGGAGCCCTGGTAATTGGTCTGGTCGCCCGTGTACACGGCCACCACGCTTAGATTACCTGATTCCAGGCCGTAGGAGGTGTAGGTGACGGGGAGCGGATTGCCACTGGAATCCCAGGACAATGGGATACTTTGCACCAGGGTGCCGGCCGCGTAGAACTCAACCGAGCCGCCGGCATAAGCCGGGGGACCGTTGGGTGTGACGGTGGCGATGAATTCCACCGGGCTGCCATAAACTCCCGAAACCGGGTTTGCCGACAGGGTGGTGGTGGTGGCCCGTCCGACCAGGGTGAGCGTCTCATCCTTGGAGGTTTGGGTCACATAACTGCCACCATTGCGGTTGTAGACCGCCACAATGCTGTTGTCTCCAAGTGGCAGCATGGATGGATCCACTGTGACCGTGTAGGTCATGGTTTCGTCAGGATTTGGTGCCGGCGGGTTCACCGTGGCGATGGTCTGCGAACCATCGGCGGTTTGGAAGGTGACGGTTCCCGTGGGAACCCCGTTCGCGGATTGGTAACCCACCACCGCCGTGAAGTTCACAGGGGTGCCGCGTTCCACCGGATTGCTGAACGGATTCAGGCTGATCGTGGGGATGAAGCCGATCTGCTGTAGCACCGAGTTTGAGGTGGAGTTGTTGAATTTGCTCGAATCCGCGGTGACGAACAAGGCGCGCACATTGTAGTCCCCCAGGGTGGGGAACTGCCCGCTGATGGAGAACGCGCCGGTGGTATCCACGCTGCCGGTCGCGAATTGGGTCCAGGTGCCGCCCGCGGCTGGTTGTCGCTGCAACTGGATGTCGCCCGCTGGCACCTGGGTGGAGGGTGCGTAATTCACCGTGCCGGTGAAAACCACACTGGTGTTGGGGGCTTGCACATCCGGCTGACCCAGGTCCAAGGTAGTGGTGGTGATGGCCGGGCTCACGTCAATCGTGAAGGTGTTGGTCTGGCTGATGGCGTAATTGGTGTCGCCGGAATACAGCGCGATGTAGTTGTTCTTCCCGGTGGGCAGCACATTCAGGTCGTTGGTGTTCACCACCAGTTGCGCCAGGCCGCCCAGCTTGAAGTCGGTGTTGCTGAGAGGTACCACAACTCCGGTGGCGTAGACGATGGACTGGTCGTCCGCGTTCACCAGGGAAATGGTGCCCGAGATGGCCGTGTTGGGGACCTTGTTGTCATTCCACTGCGCCTTGGCGGTGATGGTCAGAGGAACACCGTAGGTCGCCTTGATGTATGGGTTGGGATAAGCGGGCGGGGCGGCAGGGGTGAGTGCCGGGTTCACAATAGTGGTCTGTGTGGCGAACTGCACCTCGAAGGCACCCATGTCAACCGCGAGGTTGATCAGTCGTTTCACACCCCGGGCATCCGTGTTCAATTGGATGGGAATGCCCGTGTTGTAAACCGAACTATTGCCGGCGTCGCGGGCCGGGCTTAGACGATCCAGCGCGATGGTGAGTACGTTGCCCTGGCCCTGGTCAGGAAGGATTGTCACTGGTTGGGCAGTCAGAAGCCCGATTTGGGGTCCAAGGTTGTTTTGAAGGCCATAGACATCGAAGATGGGGGCAGATTCAGAGGTTGTGAGGTCGCCTGGTCCAGCATTGTTACTCGGAAATCCCGTGGTGGCGCTGCCATACAAATTGTGGCCTGCCGATGTGAAACTAGTACCTTTGTAATTCTCCGCCGTGTCTGAATAAGCAACAACACCATCGCCTGTGTATATACCATTGAGGGTGTAGTTGATGCCGATGTTTCTGGTGAGGATGGTGTTGAGCAAGCTGGTGGTAGAACCGGCCCCCGTGTTGTTGAACAGGCCGCCAGTGTCAGTGGTGTTTACAGGCGAAAGCTGGAATCGGTAGTTCTGATAGATCGCATTGATACTGTTGGCTTTGCCAACAGAGTAGGGGTTGATGAGGCTGTTGTTGGTAATTGTCACATTCACTAACTGGGCGTTGGTGGTGCCTGTAAAGGCTCTTTCCTGAACCGTGTTGGGGATGGCAGGGTCTACGCCCGCCGCAATGATAAGCGCCCCCCCCTGCAAGCCCTGCCCTTTGGCGATGGCCCCCGTGTTGCCGATGGCTGTGAAATCAGTGGTGTTTCTGTTACCTGTTGTGAGATTCTTGCTGGTTGCACGGCTGCCTACTAGCAAGGTGTTGCTGTTGTAGAAGGTGGTGATGCTGGAGGGCTTGGCGGTGGTGTTGTGTGCCGTGAAAGTAAGGACGGCCTTATCATCGGCAAGGCCAATTTGAACATTTCCAGTGTCCAAACTTTCGATGATTGCGACATCAGTGTTTCCATCACCGCCAAAGTTACCTGTAATGAGCCTAATAGCGGCGTCACCCGCGGTAACCCTGTTCCAAGGTTGGCCGAATGTTCCTGTGGTTGAGTCAAAAACACTCGTAAGAACATTGTCCGTGTTGGTGCCATTGGTTGCTACCAGGTATGGCTTTCCCGAAATCAATTGGCCAATTCCGATTGCTGTCAACGGCGATGCAGCCACTGGTGGGTTGGCTGTTGGATCTCCACCTGCTTGGGATGTGATCGCTGAGTCGAAAGATGCGCCGGTGCCTTTGTTGATAAATAACTGAACATTTTGTCCAGTAGTACCAAATGCTACCGCAATATCCTGTTTGTTGTCTCCGTTCAGGTCGCCCAGGGCCAGGTCCACGGTTTGTTTCGAAATGGTGGAATAGTTTGCTTGATTGAAGACGGCTTTGGAGTTGTTTTGAAACAGCGCCACGGTCAGGCCGTTTGAAGAATTGCTGTTGGCGGTCACCAAGTCGGAATATTTGTCTCCATCAAGGTTGCCTGATTTGATGGTAACAATATTTGATCCAATCGTGTATTTTTGAGGTGTGTCAAACCCGTTCCATGTAAAACCTGTTTTGCCAAGGTTGTAAAAAATATAGATATTATCAGTGGTGATGGCCCCGCCACTGGCGGCAGCTAAGTCGGTCCATCCGTCGCCATTGAAATCGCCCGCAGTTAATCCGACGAGGCCAAGATTTCCTGACAATATAGCCGCCGGTGATCCTCTATAGTTGTTGCCAAGGAATATTTGAATATTGTTGACATCTTCAGAGGTTCCAGCAGCTATATCGGCTACGTTGTCTCCGTTGAAATCAGCTGAGGAAACCGCATTGACAAACGCTCCCACGTAAGGATTTGCTGTGGGAGCAACCTGCTCAACCTTGTTTTCGGTGATTGTCAAATTGCTTAGGGTGATGTTGGCTGTCTGACCATTGTTGCTGGTCAGGTACATGGCTCCGCCTCCGGCATATTGCGGGAGTGAGGCAGGGGGGGGAGGGGTGTCGGGAATTTTGGTGTAGGCGAAGAATTCAACCTGGCTGGTGACCACATTCTTGTTGAAGTAACTGTTGGTTATTGTGGTGGGACCGCCGGAGTAAACCGCGCCTCCACCTGTATTTGCTGGAGATGGCATCAACTCCGGATTTGCGGCAAAGTCAGTTGTGTTGTCGGAAGCTTCAATCAACGGGAAGTGTGTGATAGCCGCGGAATTTTCGGTGAAGCCCGATTGATCAATATTCAGCGTTCCAGAGTAGTTGAAAATCGCACCACCACCGGAATTAAGGTTGTTGATGCCCGAATTCTTGGTTGCCGGGTCTCCAACTGAATTGCGCAGGAACAGGGATTTTTTTATATCCAGGTTGCTGCCGTCCCAGGCAAAAACAGCCGCCCCGCCTTTGTTTGCGTTGGGACCATTTTGACCAATTGGAGTTCCATAACTGGTGGGATCAATCTGGATACCTGCTGAGCGGTAATTGTCAGAGAAATAGCTGTTGCTGATGCTGGTATTGCTTGAGCGGACGGTTAGTGCGCCATTGGAAATATTGGTGAAGTAGGTGTTGTCAATTTTGGTGGTGCCCCCTTGGACACTAACTCCGTTTTCACCGTCCCTGAAAGCGGACGAAGTGATGTTCAGTTGAGAGCTGCCTGAGGCGATCGAAAGTCCGCTTCCCATGGCCGAAGCGCCTTGGAAGGTGGAGTTGTTCACGGTCAGGTTTCCGCCGCCACTGTAGGCGATCTGAACCGATGCGCCGTCGAAGGCGGAGTTGTTGATGGTCAGGTTGCCGGCTCCGCCGGCGGTGGCGATGAAGGTGCCTGCTGCGTTGTCAAAAAGGCAGTCCGAAACTGTCAAGTTGCCAAGATTTTGGATGATGGTAGTTGCTTTAGCATCCCCAAAATGGATTCCCGAAATCTTCAGGTCCCGCGGGGTGCTATTGATCAATTGCGAAAAAATGATGTTGCTGGCGAGGCCCTTGGATGGATTACTGAAAACCGCGCCGGTGCCTTTACTGTTGCCAATGGCGGTGAGGAATGATGCGCCAGTACCTGCCCCTGAAAGTGTCCCGGTGAAAGTGCTATTCGCGCCGGGGTTCACAACAGCAACCTGTGTGATGTTGCCGGCGGCCCCGACCGCTTGAACCTGGAATCTTGAACCACCGGTAAACTCGGTTGAACCTTGGTCAAGGTAGTCGCCCACATTAAAACCGACACCACCACTGGTGATCTGTGCTGTTGTGACAGTGCTGAATCCGCGGTCCGACTGAAGAATCAATTTGTAATCGTTGTTGCCGGTGGTAAACCTGCCCGGGCCCACGATGGTGATGTTGTTTTGCTCGATCTGCAGTGCCCCAACTGCCCCGTTGAGTGTGAGCGTCTTTGGGCCTTCCCCCTCGGGGAACAGGCTGTCGGCAAACCGGATTTCATCCCCGGAGGTCGCGAGACGTTCCACCGCCTCGCGGAATGATCCGGGAAGGGGATTGGTTGGGTTGGTGCTGTCCAGCAGGTTGGTGACAACGATCACCGCCGGCACTTCTCGGCTTTCCAGGGTTTCCAGCGCCAGGGTTTTCTTGCGGCTGACCTTGTGGCCTGCGGGGCTCTTGAACCAGTTCAACGGGTTCCAGCCAAGGGTTTTCTGCGCCATGATCAACCTCTTTTTTGCGCCTGTCGCTGGCGGTTTGGTCCTTGCTTCCCACAAACCGGGGCTTGTGGAATTCGATCCCTGACGGCACTCATCGCAAGGGATCGTCGCCCACCTCGTCCCAACTCTATTCATGCTCCGCAAGTGTTGGCCCGGATTGAGCGGTGCCGCCCGCAAAGCCGGACAGACCCGCGCGACCTGCTCACTCCATCCCGGAAAACCGAATTTTGAATGGGTGGTCGCTTGCCGCCAACAAGGTTAAGACGATTTTACAGCGATTCCGGTTCTATCGGACTTTCTCGCTTGGCGATGGATTTATCCCGGAATTAACAATTTTTTAATGAATGGAAAGTCCAGCCACCATGTTCACCCCCCGTCGAATCCAATCCCCCGGTAGGCCAGCCCTCGCGCTTTTCGACGGGGCCCGTCAAGGCCCGACCGTGGTCTTTCTCCACGGCCTGGCCCGCCGGGCCTGCGATTGGAATCCGCTGATTTCCTCGCTGAATTCAAGTATTCACCCGGTTTCCCTCGATTGGCGGGGCCATGGCGAATCCGACCGTGGTGGCGGCTACCTGGTGGAGGATTATGTACAGGACCTGCAAGCCATTTTGCCCCTGATAGCCCATCATCCGGTGATTCTGGTCGGTCATTCCCTCGGTGCCCTGGTTGCGGCTGAAATGGCCTGCCGCGAACCCTCAAAAATTGCCGCCGTGGTGCTCGAAGATCCCCCCACGCCGGGGTTTCTGCGGCAGCTGGATAGCACCGGCTATTACGACTTGTTCAAGGCCTATGTCCGCTGGGGTGGGACCCCGGTCACAGTCCCTCACTTGGCGGCGGAGCTGGCACGCCTGGAAATTCTGGATCCTTTGGGCAAAAAACGGCCCCTCGGCCAAATGCGTGACTCGGCTAGTCTGCGCTTCATGGCACATTGCCTCAAATCCACGGACCCGGCTTGCCCCATGCCTGTGCTCAACGGCCAGTGGTTGCAAGGGATACAACTGGGCCAATCCTTGCGCGGTATCCAATGCCCGGTACTCCTGCTCCGAGGAGATCCGGCCTTTGGCGGCATGATGCCCGCCGCGGAGATGGATGCGTTGTTCACCCCCGTGGCGGACCTGACCCGGCTTGATTGGACAGGCGTGGGCCACCAGATCCACGGCACCGCAACGGAGGCCATGGCCCGTGCCTTGTGGGCATTCCTGCCCACGGTGGGTTAGTCTGTGGGTACGGGCCCTGGCCGGGCCCGGTCCGATTCCCTTTCCCCTGTCGGGACCTTACGCCAATGGGACCATGGTGGACTCGGGACGCATCCGGCAGGTTGGAGCCCCTCGATGAGGCCTGGCTTTCGGCTGGTTTGCACCAGGCGTCGGTTCAGGCGGGTATCGATCATCCCCACTGGCCCTTGTGGCAGGCCGAACTGGTTTCCGGGGCTTCCCACGCCATCACCCAAACCCTGTCCCCGGGCGAGGTGGTTCCCAAGACGGACCTGATCGACAGGCTGGGAACGATTTTGGCCCAGTTGGGCCAGCCTGAATTGGCTCAGGCCTTCCGACGGGTCGCAAATGCCGAAAGCCACGACCCTCCAACCGAAAAACCAAGTACAGCCACGGGTGAATTTTCCTGGGTGGAACTGGTCGGACCGGATATCGCCGAACTCGTCCGCCGCGGTTGGTTTTGCCCAGCCCTTCCGGCTGGACGACGCGAATGGACAGGCCCCTACCAGGTTCTCCACTCCCGTTTTTATCTTCCTGGCTGCCCCGACCCCGCCCGCGCCCTTGTCAGGCTGATCCAGTTGGCCTCCGCCACTTGGGGAGAAATCCACCTGGTGGGTGGGGCCCTTTGGCTGGAGGAACTTGGTGTTGGCCCAGGCCGGGGCCTGGAAGCCTTTGATTTGCTGGAGGAAGCGGCCAGGGGTTTGGGCAAGCGACTGCGTCTCCATCTGCCCATGGGCCCCGGTGCCGCTCCTCACCATGGCCAAATGGGGCTCTTCTATTTCGGGAGTTCCCAAGGCTTGCGAGAACCAGCCCAGGCGCTCCAGCGCTGGTTGGTGGAAAAAGGGGAACAGGTGGCGGTAACAGGCTGGATTCCACCCGAGGATTCCGGAACCGCCCGGGATGCCTCCCAAGCCTTGGCCAACCTGGCGGATTTGGCCCGGCCGGGCAGGTCGGTGAGGGTGGAACGCTCCCACTTGGTGCCTGACCTTTTGGCCCACTCCGGTGCGGGTCAAAAAAGCGTGGAAGCGGTATTTGGCGGGGTCATTCTTCGTTGGGAACCGGTATCTGATTCGAACCTTCCCGTGGGGGCTTTGGATCAGTTGGTTGGTTTGGCGGTTCGGGCCGGGTGCCGGTTCCGCCACGGCCTCCGCCAGGCAGGAAAAAAACTCTGGCCCTCAGATCCTTCCCTGCTTTGGCGGATGGGTTGGTTGCTGCGTTTTGAGGGGAATTGGCCCGCCACGGTTTCAGAAAGATTAGAGCGGCTGGCGCTGCAGATGGCACACGCCAACGAAATGCCCCTGTTTTTGGAATCCGAAGTTTCCGAGTCGGCCAATTTGCTGGATGCCAGGCTATGGCGTTCCGGCACACGCCCCGTTCCTCAGGGAAACGGCCCGTGGTCACTGCACCTGGATTCGGAACTGGAACCACTCATTCCTGGAATGAAATGATATCTTTTGGTTTCATGTGCGTTCGGTAGCATCCTTTGGCCCGAAACTTCTTGTGTGGAAAAGGTTGGGTTGATAGTATTCTGGCTTGTGGTCGAAATGATTCGGGGCCAATTAGTTTCGAATTTTCTCTCTAACGGGCCGATTTGGGAGCCTTTGCCTCATGCCGCATACCAGAAGCGCAGCCAAGAACCTGCGCAAGAGCGAGAAGCGTCGCAGCTACAACCGCAATGTGAAGCGGGACCTCAAGCTGGAACTTAAGTCCTTCGACACCGCCGTCACCGCGAAGGTTGATCCCCAAGCCGCCCTCAAGGCCGCTTACCAGAAACTCGACAAGGCCGCCGCCCGCGGGGTGATTCATCCCAACGCCGCCGCCCGCAAGAAGTCCCAGTTGGCCAAGGCTGCCACCAAAGCCAAGGCCTGATCAACTTAGAATCTTTCAATTCAATCAGCGCCGTGCCGGAAGAAGCCCTGTCTGGGCTTCAGCTGGCGCGGCGATTCGATTCGCGGATCCAAGTGTCCGGATCCTCAATTCGCTCCTGGCGCTTCCACAGCAGGAAGCACAAGGCCGGCACCAAAATCGGTCGCACGATGAAGGTGTCCACGATCACTCCAAACGCCAGGGCGAACCCGATTTGAACCATAGTGTTCAGCCCCGCGAATACCAGGGTGGCGAAGGTGCCGGCCATGATCAGGCCGCAAGAGGTGATGGTGGATCCGGTGGCGGCGAGTGCCCGCCGCATCGCCTCCACGGGTGATTTCCGTTTCCGCTCCTGCACCATGCGGCAGATCAGCAAAATGTTGTAATCCTCGCCCACCGCCACAAGGATCACGAACAGGAACAGCGGTACCCGCCAATCCACCTCGCCGAACGGCCTGCCAAATCCCCAATGGGCCAGCAGCATGGTGGCTCCCAGGGTTGCCAGATAACTGAATAGCACCGAGGCCAGCAGGTAACACGCCAGAGGCAGGTCGCGAACAAGCGCCAGCAGGATCGCCAGCACCGCGAGCAAAACCAACAGGTTGATCCTGAGCCTGTCCCCCTCGGTGACCCGGGCAAGGTCATCCGCCCCCACGGTGATGCCGTAGGTTTCGGCCCGCACCGGCGCGAAACTGGCCGTGTCGTTCGGCAGTTCGGTGGCCAGCCAAGCTTGTATCTTGCCCAGAACGGGAATGCTGCGGGGGTCGAAAGGATCCGTGTCCAGCACCACTTCCAGCCGGGTGACATGGCGGCGGGGTTTATCCTCGGTGGGCTCAATGACCGCTGCGTACTGCTGCGCCGACATCTTGCGGATTTGCTGGTCGATGCCCCCCTTCAGGCTTGCCAGGCCGCTAGTCAGGAATGAGCCATTTCCGGTGGCCGATTTGGAGGCGGATTCTTCCAGTGGTTGGCCCAAGGGGCGGGTGAGTGCCCTCACCTCCTGCACATGCTCCAGTTGCAGGAAGCCCTTGCTCAAATGCTCGACGACCGTCTTGCCTTCGGGTGTGTTGAAATCCCGTTCCGACTCGAGGAAAACCGTGATCGGGCCTGCCTCCCCCGCCGGGAAATGCCGCTGGATCGCCTGCAATCCCTGGATGCTGGGGCTGGAAGAACGCAGCTCGGCAGTGGCCCGGTAGCTTGCCTTGGTCATGCATCCCAAAACCGCGAAGGGGGCCAACACCAAAAAAGCTCCCATCCACCAAAGTCCCGGGCGTTGGGAAATCACCCGGCTGGCCTTTTCCCAAAACCCGCTACGCTCGCCGGCTTCAATTCCGTGGCTCGCCAACAAGTCATGGAACCGGCCATACCCCCTGCCGGGTACTTTCCCGGGCCAGAACGCCCAACGGCCAGCCAGGCGCAATAGTGCAGGGGTCAGCGTGATCGAAGCCAGGAAGGCGACGGTCAGGCTGAGCGCGATGGCAGGGCCACCCGAGCGGATTTTCACAAATTCGGCGGTTCCCATGAGGCCCAGCCCAAAGATCACCGTGCCGGCGCTGGCCGCCAGGGCGTGGCCCACCTGGCCCAGGCTGCGTTCCACAGCGGAGCCAATCGGGCGGCCTTCGGCCAGCTCCTCGCGGTACCGGCTGATCAGGAACAGGCAATAATCAGTCCCCGCCCCGTAAAGCATCACCACGGCAAAGATCTGGCTCACATTGGCCAGCTTGAATCCCGGGATGGTGGTCAGCATCGCCAGCCCCTTGAGGGCCACGAATACTGACAGCGCGATGGTGAACAGCGGGATCACCACCATCAGCGGCGACCGGTAAACAAACAGCAAAATGACCACCACCAGCAGGATGGTGGCCAGGGTGGTCTTGTCCAGGCTGTTGGTGCCGGCGTCAATCAAGTCCCGGCCGATCCCGGCAGGGCCGCTCGCGTAGATGGTCGGCCTGACCGCCATTTCGGGATAAATTTCCTGAATCACGGCCTGAACCCGGGCGTTGGTGCTGTCTACCGTCAGGCGTGTTTGGGCTGCCAGATACGGGCAATTCAATTGCACACGCACCAACTGGCAGAAGCCGTCCTGGCTGGTCAGTTTCTTCCCGATGCCAGGGTCTCTCGGGGATGCGACAGACCGGATCTGCAGTGAGGGTTCCCCCGTGCGCAGGCTGTCGATCTCGCCGACGATCCGGTTGACAAGGCTCTTGTCCAAATCATCCAGTGGCCGGTCCGACCGCTCGATCACATAAACCAAATTGCAGGCGTAACTATCCTTGGGAAACGCCTCTTCCAGAAGCTGGTAGCCCCGAACGCTGGCGCAGGAAGCTGGCAGATAGCGGATGTCATCATCTTGGCTGTTGCGGTCCCAATTCGGGGCGGTTGCCCCCATGAACACCGCCACTAAAAGCCAGGTGCCAAGGATCATCCAGGGGTGATCGCTCGCCAATCGCCCCAAAAAACGAAACATCCCCACCCCTCCCGATCTGCGGCGAGCTTCAAGCCTTCCGGCCGATCCGGGGAGCCTTGGTTCAAAGGCTCCATGGCAATGGGTTCGGCTGGCTTGTTATTTCGATCGGTCGATTAGTCCAGCAAAAAGAGATATGTCCAGATCATTTGGATTTTCTTTCCAAGTTTAAATTTCCTAAAATCCCTATTTTTCCCATATTTTCAAGAA
>Ga0315905_10003110_pt1 | contig 17214 bp, 19 predicted proteins | sample LakEriMetagenome_5_FD_203522 | JGI IMG/M metagenome (GOLD analysis project Ga0315905, IMG submission 203522) | Freshwater fungal communities from buoy surface, Lake Erie, Ohio, United States - Buoy 4 MA121 | ecosystem: Environmental > Aquatic > Freshwater > Lake | place: USA: Lake Erie, Ohio... | reverse complement strand
TCGAAAAACAAACTGCCGTGGTACTGTACCATTCGAATTCAATTTTTCCACTTTTTCATAGGTGGATCAGATTTTGATTGTTCTTTTTGAGGTTTCTGAAAAGAGACCAAGCTGCTGGCTAATCGGTCAATCTTCAGATTAATACGCGACTGCAGTGCTTGCGCTGCGAACGGCGCGTAGTAGCGAACGCGGCGGAACGGCAATGCGCAGCGGTGCGTGACAGCATAGGCTTCAGCGCCATCGCTGTGCAGCCAGCTCCAGGTCCGATCTGTGCGGTCATTGCGTCCAGCGCGCTGCGCGCGAGCGCTCTCCCTGTTGCGCGCCCTAGAACTTGCAAGATCTTCCCAGCCCCTCCGTCCAACCAGGCACTCCCGTGCGGCCGAGAAGGAAGCCATGCATCACAGCTCATTGCGGACGGCAAAAATACGGGCGCGCTCTTCCACCCGCGGATGCTGTCGCGCGCGCGGGGCCCAGTTCTTTGCGCAGCCCTGCTTACGCTCTCCACGGTGCTGCTAACGCGCCCCTGGCACTGACTCTGGCCTGCGCGTGCCAACCTGAGCAGCTTTCGGGCGGCCGTGCACGGTAACGGCTCTGCAGCTAGAGCGGTGCCCGTTGCGGGCGTGCGCGTCGGCGAGCTGGCACAGAAAGCGTATAGCCAGATCGCTGACACGCAAGTGCTCCAGGACAAGGTGAGGAGAGGTGCGAAAACCCTTGCCACGGCATTCGGAAGAAGCAGTTGCGATGAATCCAACCCTTTAATTCACACCAGTGCGCTCGTATGATATGAGCCCCGCCTTCTTGTTCTGCTGCGCACTGCGCCAGCTGCGTTGCGCCCTGCGCTTAGATGGCCGTTGCCGCCCCTTCATAAAAGTTCGCTGGACGCGTCCAGCTGATGTCGGAATACACCGCTCGTGTGCTTTCACTTGGCGATGCGGCATATAAAACCCTGTTGGTCAGGGCATTCAAACGAGCCCGAGCTTCCAATGCCAATGAGCCGGACCTCTCCACCCGATCTGTCCCCAGCTAGCAGTTGTTGCCCGTACTCACACGAAAACTCCCCAACCCGTTGCAGCGGGGCTTGCAGAATGCCGCCGCCAACCCAAGCCCTGGACGGAGACACGTCCGGAGATGCCGGTGGGGAGCCTGTCGTGAGTGGTGCGTCGTCATCGTCCACTTCGTCTGTGCTGCTCGCAGGTGACCCTTGACGTCTCCGCCGCCTCTCTTGCTCCTTCTCCGCCCGTGCTGCCAACGCACCAGCCTCTGATGAAATACCACCTGCCTGAATTATCACGGGGTCTCACAGGCGCCAAAGCTCCCGCCGGCAACGGTGCGTTGCCGAAAAACAAGCAAGGTGCGCCCGAATGACGATTCCACTCCTCCTTGCCCCCAAAATTGTCCCCCCTCCCTTTGCTCGTCCCCCCGCCTCCCATTCGGTGCGTGTACATTTGCGCGTACCAACGCTGTGTTTTGCGTACCATCACTGTTGGGATGACGATGGGATCTGCTGGCAGACTTACTTCCACACAGAGAGGCTGAGTTACATGCTGCAAGTGCATCGAATCTCTCCGCTCGCCTTACGGCGCTGCGAATGGCCGAGAAGTAAGATGGGGGTTCAGGGTTCAGAGTTCAGGGTTCAGGTTAAAGGTTTAGGCTTTAGTGCCTTGCGCAAGCTGTCACTAGAGGACACGAACATGCAAACTCAAACGCGCGAACACAGTGGTGCCTTCGGTGATGTCAGTGCGGTGACGTCAGTGCCCCGCTTCTTTATTAGCGACTGAATGCGGTGTGTGTACAACAGATCAGCCCGTTCAAGCAACCGCAATCCTGCTCACGGCACGCACTCGCGCCTCGTCGTATCGCCCGTGGGTGCGTCTCCGACTTGAGTGTCTCTAGATAGAGTGCTCTCGTTTTAGATCTAGCCTGCCCCTCTCCCTTACCCTGCCCCGCCCTGCCTTGGTTCGCCGAAGCGGCCCAAGGAAGACACGTATCAGGCAGAGACATGCCAGAGTAAGAGCAAGGTTCCCTGGTCGCTCTCTCGAACGATGACCAACGTGCATGCGCTTCCATAGCAGCGCATGACCAACGTGCATGCGTAGCAGCGCATGCGTGCATGCGCTTCCATAGCAAGTTGGTGGCCTTTCAGACGACGCCTCATAGGAAGTCCCACATTGCGTGTCGCATATTGCGTTCTTGGCCCATGTCAGGTCGGACCCGACCACGTGTGCTTTTGTGCAAAGATGTGGCTCTGCTGTCACTGGCCTCACGCCCGCTCGAGGTACGTTGACGTTGGCCTTTGGTGTTTCGAGCCGTGCTCTCGCAGAATCTGTGCGCTGGCGCCACCCCTAGTATCATCTTGCGCATTCGCCCAGGTCGCAATGCTGCGTCAATCGCTCGCGCGCCACCGGCATGCAGTGCATATGAGCTCAATGAGGAGAATACGCACACAGCACTTGGACGCTCTCGCGCACCTGCCGCCTCCAAGAGAGGCGAAGCGCAATCTCAACGTCGAGGCACCAGAAGCAGCTGCAGGTTCAAAGAATTCCGCAGGAGCTGGCGACAAGCCCAGCGTGGATGGACAGGCGCATGCACCCTCGGCCGTGCCAAGATCAGAGGCTTGCGACGCGTCGGGAAGCCGAGTAGATGTGCGGAGCGTTGAAGAGCCTGCAGGAGGCGCGGGCGGGAAAGCCAAAGCTGCTCCTGTGCCTGGTCGAAAGACGGGCCAAGGTGCTGCCCAAGTCATGACCGGTGAGGAAGGTCTTAGGGTGGGAGGTTCAGCAAGGTCGGGGGAGATGATGGGCGTGATCGATGAAGCGATTGATCACGAAAAGTTCACGCAACTTGCTAAGCAGCAGCCAGGTTGGGCGCAAAGCCATGACTGCTCTCAGCACGTGGCCTCTATGGACCCTGCGTCGGACTGGGCGCACGTCGGCGCAGGTCCGTACATGCCAATGCTTCTCAGGGAGGGCTCTTGCGCATCCTGGCGTCGTCATGTTGCCTGATATGTCTTGTTGGTGGCAGGATCAAAGACCAAGCAGTCGGTGGCTATTGATCCTTGGACCGGAGAGGCACGAAAGCCGCGCATTGAAACCAAAAAGGCAGCGGATGCCAAAAAGGTTGCCCTGCAAGACAAGGCTGGTGTGCGCGATGGACCGTTGGCCGATGTGAGTTCCTGCGTTGCGTGTGGCGGCCGACTGTTGACATTTGTCCTTGGCCGCGTACTGCGTCTGTTCTGTCTCCTCATGCACGCATGCTGTCCCCTCATAACGCATGCTGTCTCCTCATGCACACATGCACGTGGATATTTTTAACCTTTGTCCGCAGGGGTTGGGGTTTTGTGGGTCTTGGCTGCAACGCTTACCCTCTTCCGGACCCCATTTTTCTTTGCCTCGTCTTCAGGTGCGCGATCAGTCGCAGATCGTGCGAGACGCTTGCGCAGCGCAGGCTGCTGCTCAGCTTTTGAGGGGGCCAGAGGGTGAAATGAATCTGGGCGCGGGTGATTTGCTGAATGCCAGTGCTGGCGCTGGTGCCCAGAAGAATGGTATGTCGTTTTCACATGCCATCTCTGCACCACAGAATGCGCGTGCAGTGCCTCACCTCTCAGCAGGACAATCTTCAATCAGTTGCTCACGAATCGGGCGACTTGTGTAGTCACATGCGTGTGCGCGTGCAGGAAGCGGGCAAGGGAATTTTGCCGCGCTTTTGAAGCAGCAGCACAACGCCGACTTTCAGAAGCTGAGAACGGCTGCCCCCCACACTCCACCTTCGGGGCTTGCCACACCCGGAGCGGCCGCGGAGGGGTTGGTAGGATGGGGCGGGGAGGTCGTTGGGAGTGCAGTCAAGAACGAGAAGGGCCAAGGAGATACAGCAATCAAGGCTGCCGGCACTGGCCAGGCAGCTGGCGTCGGGGGGATCTTGTCTGCAAATAGTGGAAAGCCTGGTGCTGCCGGCGGTGCAGCGAGCGGGGGATGGAGTCGGTCTGGAGGCAAGGTGCAGTCTTCCAGCAGTCTTGCTGGTGCTGCTTCTGCTGGAATGGGTGGCGCAGGCTTGCCTGGGGCCGTGGGTGAGGTGCCTCCAGTGCAGAATGCTTATGCTTCGATTTTTGCTTCCTCAAGCAGCGCAGGAGTTGGTGGGGCTGGACAGAAGGGTGGCTCACCAGCCAAGTTAGATTCTCTTGGGGGTGGTTCCCCATGGAGTGCGTGCGCGGAGGGAAGGTTGGGCGAGGAAAAGAATTCGCACCCTGTGGGGGCTGCGAATCATGCTCGGGGAGGTGCTGAAGGCACCAGGTGGAGTGCTGGTGCTGTGGAAGGCTCGGAGTGGAGCAGCAGGTTGAGTGGCGCGGTGGGGGCTGGAGGCTTGTCAGCCACCAGTCTTTCTAGAATCACCACTGGCGGTATCGCCGTGACAGCGGCAGGCGAAGGCTACGCAGACGGGTGGGAGGAGTGGATGGGAGATGAGGGCATCGAGGAAGATCCCGCGAAGAAAGAAAGTGCTATTAAGGCCAATGGTCTTCGCGCAGAAAGGGCAGGTGCTGCAAATGATGGTGATTCAGGGGCCAGTTGTGATCCAGGCGTGCCAATCAAACGACCGATTGCCACGAAAGCGGTGGTGCCTTCTGTGCGCTTCGGGGACGCAGCAGGCAGCCCGGTATCGAAAAACGCCACAGCATCACCATCGACAAGCGATCAAAGTGTGCTTCCGCCCTCTACTCCCAGCAAGAGCTCTCCGGGGACTGCCAGCTCGATCAAGACCAGCCTGGTCAATCCATGGGCGGTCATGCGCGGCGACAGCTTTTCGAGCCCAGGCAGTCCATCGGCGTCGCGGAGTTCGCGCGACAAAGACTCGCTGCACAGTCCCAGCAAAAAGCTTGGAGGGCGTAAGCCCCGGCAGGGCGAGGGGCGCTGTAAATTCCTTTCGATCGAGCGTGTCAAGAGTTGCTTGATGGCGCTCGAGGGCTCGATTATCGTGCCGGGCATGCCGCAGGCGTCGTTGCCGAAGGGCAAAAGTTCGGCGTTTACCAGCGCCAAAAACTCAGAAAAGGATCAGCAACGGCTCAAGGCCCTGCGCAAGTTGAAGGATGAGATGCTCGAAATGCGTCTTCCGTGGAAGCAGCTAGAAGGCAGCTCCATCAGCACGGAGGATCTGGACGCAGAGCGCGATCGTTGTGAAACGGCCAGTTTAAAGGAGCGTGAGCTTGCGCAGAGGGAGGAGGAGAAAGAGGCCCTTGGAGGGCCGACTGGTCTCTGGATGAAAAAGAAGAACAGAGTAAAGCTCGATTACAACAAGCATTCAGACTACGGCTCGTGGTTTTTGACCAAGTTCAAATCAGATCACGTCAGTCTCAGTAAGGCCGACGCCTTTGAGGATCTCCGAGTACTCAATGCCACATGGAACGAGACGTCGACTGTGGAGCGCACCATGCGCGGACGCGAGCGCAAAATGCCCAAACACATGCGTGACAATGCAGCGCCCTGGCAAGTATTGATCCCGGGACGCAAGGGGAAAGAAGCTGCCGGCGCGACGGGGGCGGCGGCTAGCTCCAAGTCAGCCCGCGGGCGTGGTGAAGTCGACGGCGATGGCGAGGAGGATGAGAATGAGAGGGAGGCGCGACGTGATGCGTTCTCAATCCAAAGTCGCACGACAATCATGACAGATCTGCCGGTAGGATGGTCAGGGCGCGCCGTGACAAGGCAGTCGAGCTCACAGGCTGACATTTGGATGATGGCACCTGATGGCAGCAAGCTGCGGTCTGTGGTGGATGTAGACAACTGGTATCTTATGAAGAACAGGGTGCTGTCGCGGCATGACCGTAAGCTGTTCGAGGAGAGCTGCCGTGTTGTACGTCGCAAAGCTGCCAAACTTTACCAGCGGCAGATTGGCCGCGAGGTCGCTTCCGAGGATGATGATGCGCCTGGACGCGGAGGCGGCAAGGACGCCAGAAAGGGAAAGAGTTCTGTCGTGAGCCCCCGCACGGGCAGCGGGAAAGGAGGGGCTGGGGGTGGGCAGACTGTGAGCTTGGACGACCTGAAGACGATTTGCTGGGACTGCAAGAAAGGCAAGTTTGCGCAGAAGCATTTCTCTCGCTCGCAGTGTCGCCAAGTCAACGGACACACCGCTTGCGACTGGAGGGAGGACCCTCGGGAACTCAATAGAAATAAGGAATTGCGCCGTCGAAAAGAGGTGCAGATGGGCGAGGGAGGGAGATGCACGAAATGCGGCCAGGTTTGGGTCGAAGAGGAGATCGGCGGCGAGGACATGCGCGAAAATGGGTTGCTGGTGTGTGAGGACTGTAGGACAGTGCCGTTGGGGGGGGTCGATGGGTACAGGAGCACTCAAGATCCCGCGTCTGGCGATGAGAGCGATGACGGTGGTGTGAGGTCCAGCTCCCAGCAGCGTGGCCAGAAGCGCCGTTTGCAGGACGACGCTGAGGAGGATGACGACGACGAAATGGACGAGGAAGACGACGATGAGGAGGAAGAGGAGGTGTATGAGGCTGAGGACGACGAAACCGTGGCGGAAATCGCTGCAAGGCTGGGTGTCGACGCGCACGAAATGCTGCGCCTGAACAAGGGGCGTTACACTGGCCTTACGCTCAACTCTCGCCTCTTTGCTGGCACCCTTCTTCTTCTGCCGCAAGACGAGGACGAGGACGACGAGCAGAACTCGGATGATGAGGATGCAGGCGACGGAGCGGCACTCACGGCTGTTAAGCAGGTGGGCAGAAAACGAAAGGGACTGACCAGTGGCGCCTCGCGTGCCGCTGCAGGCGCTGCCAAGGGCAAGAAGAGGCGTAAGGACTCGTCGGAGAGCGAGGATGATGGAGATGACAAGGGCGAGGATGATGGAGATGGCAAGGGCGGGCCTTTTGCTACCACACATGGTCATCGGAGGTGGGGAAACCGCTGGGGGAGCGGCGTGATAGACCCGCGCTGCCATGGCTTGTCCACGGCCAACCGTCGGATGCAATGTTCCTACTTAAAGTGCGCGATGCCGACGCACAGTGGGCGCGGCGATGGTGAGCATGGCTGGAAAATCGTTACAAGCCAGACCCGTGCTGGCAACCAGGATTGGGGGCGCCTCATTGGCCGTGTCTTCTGCAACGCTTGCTTCATGCAGTTCGCCACGCGCGGCACGCTTGTCCGCCCGGGGCGTTCGACGCCCGGCAAGGGGGGGAGCGAGAGCGGCGAGGCCAGCATGGGCGAAACCCCGCGCGGCCGCGAGTCCAAGCAGTACTCTCCCGGGAGGTCGCCGGAGGATAGAGGTGCTGGAGGGGGTAGCCGGCCACGCGGCAGCACTGCGACTGCAAGCGCGAAGCAACTGCGCCATCATGGTTCCCTGGCCGAGGGTCACGAGTTGTGGAGCCACCTCTATAAGCGAGGCGTGCGATGCTGTTTTAAGTCATGCCCTGAAGGCGGCGATGGTGGCAGGTGGATGCAGGTGTGTGCCCTCGTTGGCTCGCCTGCGTACGCTCCGTGCCACCCCTGCACCACCCCCATGGCCGCCCAGAGTCGACCCGTGCCCTAAAATGCTGCGTAAATCGCGCTTGCGGGATGTTGCGGCTATGTCGTGTATACATCCCAGTGGGTAGTGTACTTACCGTGCTGCGTGCGCGTGCGTGTGTGCTGTGCAGGTGAATGAGAAGACGAACGCGGGCGCGCGCAACTGGTCGGAGTATGTCGGACGCACGTTTTGCAAGGCATGCTTTCTCTACTTTGCACAAAACGGCTCTTTCGCTGGAAGAGAAAGCCAGCAACGAATGGCAGGAGGCAACCGCCGAGACGGTCAGACCGTGCATACCCCCTGTCAGGGAGCGCAGGCAGCCCGACGCCGCCAGCCGGACAACGGCAATAAAGAGGGCAGCAATAAGGACGACTCTGACGTCTCTGACGCTGAGGAAGACGGGGATGATTACGGCGACGACGAGCAAGACGAGGATGACGAGGACAAAGCCCAAGACCCGCAGGACCAGCAGGGCGGCGAGCAGGCGAAAAGGGTGAAAGGCCACAAGTCCGCTGCTGGCCGAGGAGGCGAAAAGGCTGCTGGCCGAGGAAGCGAAAAGGCTGCTGGCGCTCGAGGCGATGCGGCTGATAGTGCCCAAGACGCTGCTGCTGGCGAAGCTGCCGACAGTAAGGCCAAGGGGTCCGGTGTGTGCGATGCGTCCTTTGCCCCCTCCTGCCTGCTCGTGCTGCACTTCTTTGGCGCAGTTTTTGTCAGTGCGCTCACACACCACGCTTGAGCTCACGCACAGACACACACACACGAACACACGCCCACGCGCCCACGCGCGCGCACACACGCACAGGGTTCCGCAAGTGCCAGCACTGCGGAGTGTACTGCCACTGGACGCAAAAGTGCTGCAACAAGACCAACGGTCAGAAGGTCATAGCTCTCACGACCTCATAACTCGTGGCAACTGCTGCCCGGCGCTGCACGAACCGGCGTAGTTAGATTTCAAGTCTCGTCCCAGAAATGGAGACAGACGGAACATAGGGTGTCATAGGGTGTGACAGTCCGTGCGGGCGCCTGTGTATGCTTCTATGAGCGCAGCATACATGGACTGACGACTAGCATGTGCAGCGGACGCGCGCGGAGGAGGCATACCACCTGAGCAGCACAGCGTCGGTGGCGTTTGCCAAAAAGGCGCGCGTCGATGATGGAGGGAAAGGGCAGGCGGCAGCAGATGACAGCGATCTTGCCGCGGAGGGGCGGGGAAAGCGTGCCGCGGCCAAGAGTGCCGCGGGTGTGTGTGCCTTTATGTGCGTGCGTGGGTGTGCGTGTGCTTGTGCCGTGTAAGACCATGTGGATGCGTGCTCATGCATATGTGATGAAGAGTTCGAAAGGCCTTGAAAGACGATGATGCGCTCACTGCAGTTGCTGTTGAAGCTCTATAGTAGGTCGAAATCGCTGGGCGTTTGCTCCTCCCTTCCTATGCGCTCACGATGCGCGGAGGGATTCACTCTGAGGCTTTGTGTGTGTGTATGTATGTACACACACACGCAAAGTGTACACACACACATGCACGCACGCACGCACGCACGCACGCACGCACGCACGCACGCATGCACACACGCACGCACACACACACACACACACACACATGCATATATTATATGCCTTGTGCAAACTCTTCAACTCGCCACCACCCCCTCGTCTCCTTACCATGCCCTGCTGCCACACCTCTTGCGTGTATTTTGCAGGTGCCTGGAGCCAGCTGAAAGGGAGGAGGGGGCCTCGTGATGGAGACGCGACTGCTAAAGGTGCAGGGGAGGACGCTGACTCTGCCTCTGCCCACCGTCAAGGCGCACGCGATACCCACCCCATTTCTCCTACGCCGGGCAAGGGCAATCGTACGTCACGCACGCACGCACGCGCGCGCACACACACGCTCTCCCAGACGGACCGATAGACACAGGCGCGTGCGCGCGCACACACACACATGCACACATGCACGCATGTACACGTGAAACAGCCCCCGTGCACTCAGAGGATGCGACGCGTGCAGGCACTGACGGGTATGAGAATGGATACAGGCACAGGCACAGCAGCATCAGCAGCATCAGCAGCAGCATCAGCATCAGCAGCATCAGGTGCCACGTCCCCTACGCCCAGCAGCAAACCATCCAAAAAGGAGTATGTGGAGTACGTGGATGTCGAGTTCCCCGCTGCTGGCATGTCAGACGAGGAGGTCGATGCCCAGGAAGGGGGGGGCGGGGCGGCGGGGGGAGCTCAGATGGCCAAGGGCGGCGAGGAAGATGGCGGAAAGAGTATGCAAAAGGCCTCGGGATTGCGGGTCCATGTGGATTTGGGCGGAAGGGAAGGGAGGACGGAAACGAAACCAAAGGTGCGTTGTGTGTGTGTGAACCTGCCCCAGTGTGTCTTGGCCCCATGCTCAATGCGTGGCCTGCGTGTTCGCACGTGCGCGTCGGAACGCAGCGAGAAAAGACACCATCTTATACGCGGGGGGTTGAGGGTGGCAGGTGCCAACACCCAAAGGCGAAGGCGCCCGCGAAGCTCGCAAGTCCTGCCCTAACTGTAAAAAGGTGAAATCATTTCGATCCAGTACCCTTGCGCGCTCCTCAGTCAAGAAGAGAGTCAGGCTGTATCCATGCCATGAGAGTGAGGCTGTATGCATGCCATGCATACATATGCGCGAGCCACGGACAGACTCGGCAACCTCGGTAGACTCGGCGGGATTGTATCCAGTGAGAGGCAAACTGCAATTGTTTGTTTATTTATTTGTTTGTTTAGTTATTGATCTACTTATTTTTTATGATGCAAGTTTGCGAACGCTGCTCACCCCGCGGAGGGATGAATAGAGCAATGTGTGGGGGCATCTCAGGGTACGTGCGCGGCCGCGCGAGCATGCGAGGCGTGGCCCCTGTGTGGCGAGCTTGGTGCGTGTGTTCTGTACGAGGCTTTGCCATTCTGGCTGTTGACGCCAATATACATATATGTGTCTGTTGCACAGGTGAAATGCTCATGCAGAAATGACAAAACATCCGCTCCAATTCCTTCTCCTAATGCCATTCCGGATTCCGCGCCTCCTCTCGAAGAGCCCGTGCAAAAGAGACCTGTTATAGAGCCAAAAGAGCGACCCGTCAACGGTGGGGCAGAGACAAAACTCCCGCCCTGCGATGGTCAATCCTGGAACCTCCGCGTAGGAGTGCAAAACCCAGGCGAAACTGCCGTGTGAACGGCGACAACAGACGGCCGCGACCAGAGAATTGGTTTCTTTTGTTTCCCAATTTAACACTCAAAACACACCAGGCACTGCCGTTAGAGACTACCCCCGGCCTGGGGTGTCCGCGTAAACCCTCTTTCCGAGATAGGTCTCGGTTAAGGTCAGACTCAATAAATCATCATCATCATCAGATAGCAGCTCAAGTGCTGCAGGGACAAGTGCGAGTGCTAATGGCACAGGCAACGGCACAGAGCTCCAACCTGGGCGTAGTGTCAGTCTCAGCGCCAATCTCAGCGCAGGTGCCAAGGCCTTTTTGACGGGCAAGCGCTTGCATGCTGTGCTCCCGGGCCCTGCCGCTGCCAGTGTCCCCCCATCTGATGGCGGTGTGGCGGCCACAAGCCATGGTGCAGATGGTGTCAAGTGTTGCTCTCTCGAGTCGCGGTCTTCATGTGCGGAGGGGGCAGCAGCGGGCGCACCGGGGGACAGCACGCAACCGGTGTCAACGGGCAACATTGTCTAGCCGGCTTTCTTAGCTCAACGGCAGCGTGCACTTGCGCAGGAGATTCCGGATTAGAGAAGGAAAGTACACACACTTCATCTGGAGGGGAAACGTCCTTGAAGTTTTGTGCGTTCTGCTGCAGGCTGCGATCTCAGAAATATTCCTATTCTTCCTGGAATTTTTGCCCCCTCCCCCCCCTCTTTGGAAAGAACTATTCTTCCTTCTTTCCTCCCACCCCCCTCCCAGACCACGAACCATCTCGGCACGTTCTCCTTCCCCCTTTTCCCTCCCCTTCGCTCCTTGTTCGGGTTTGCAATTTTATTGCTGCTTCGTGTGCCAATATCGCCCTGTGCACTGTTCACTGTGCACTGTGCACTGAGCATCGCGAGACTTGGCCGCACTATCCAACCTTTTAAATCTGTAAGATGTTATGGTCCTGGGGTGTCTGTGTGCGCGTGTCTGTGACCCTGTGTGTTTGTCTCTCTGCCCGTCTGTCTTGGCGTGCGCGTGCGTGCGTGCGTGCGTGCGTGTGTCTCTGAAAGTTTGCGTGCGTCTGAGTGGGACGTGTTCCTGGAGCACGACATCTAAATCACATTGTCCTGGGGCTCCTGTGCCAGTAGCCCCCCGCCTCCCCTCCCCCCTCCCCTGCCCCCCCCCCCTCCTCCCGTCGAGCGCTAGAGCCGCTCGGACTGCCTTGGTACGGAATACAGGATGTACTCCTCCTTCCGATAGATGTACTCCTCCTTCCGATACACCTCAGACCTCTTACCGCTCTCTCAACCAAAAATGCTTATGGCGCAGGGAAGAAGTCGGCCATGGCAACGCGAGTCTCGGCGATGGACTTGAGCACTGCGGGTTTGCATCGCTTGCCCACACCACTCTCAGCCCACACCTCCATTTCAACCCCCGGCGTGAACATGCCGGTGTAGGTCTCGGGTGAGATGGCAGCCAGCTCGCCGAGCACCGTAGGCGACAGCTTGATGGTCGGGTGTGCTGCCAGCTTGGCGACAAAGGCCTGCACGGACTCGGGGGTCACGGATTTGCCGCGGCTCTCCTCCTTGAGCAGCTCGTACGCGCCGTCGACGCCCTCGCGCCGCAGGATCGTCTGGATTGCCTCAGCGGTTACCGCCCAGTTGTTCTGAAGGTCAGCGCGCACGGCGGCCTCGTCGAGCAGCAGCTTGCCCAGGCCCTTGTTCATCGACTCGAGGGCCACAAGCGTGTGGCCGAAGGGGACGGAGATGTTGCGCGTAACAGTGGAGTCGGTCAAGTCGCGCTGCAGGCGCGAGATGGGCAGCTTCATTGAGAGGTGGTCGAAGAGGGCATTGGCCACACCAAAGTTGCCCTCGGCGTTTTCGAAGTCGATAGGGTTCACCTTGTGCGGCATGGCCGAGGAGCCGATTTCGCCAGCCTTGGTTTTTTGCTTGAAAAGACCCTGGGAAATGTAGGTCCAGATGTCACGTGCCAGATCGATGAGGATTGTGTTGATGCGCCTGCACGCGTCGAAGAGCGCCGCCATGTTGTCATAGTGCTCGATCTGCGTCGTGCACTGGAGGCGCTCGAGCCCGAGGCTCTTGACGAGGGCGTTGCCGAAGGCCGGCCAGTCTCTATCGGGGTACGCGATGTGGTGCGCGTTGAAGTTGCCCGTGGCGCCGCCGAACTTGGAGTTGAAGGGGATCTTCTCCATGGCCTCTATTTGCGCGCGCAGGCGGTCCACAAAGACGTAAAACTCCTTGCCCATCCGCGTCGGCGACGCTGCTTGCCCGTGGGTGCGCGCGAGGAGGGGGACGTCCTTCCACTTGCGCGACATGATGTCCAGGGTGGTAAGGATCTTGGTGACCATGGGCAGGTACTCGTTGTTGTAGAACTCGAGCATCATCAGGGGGTAGCACGTGTTGTTGATGTCCTGCCGCCACGCGTTTACGTTCGTTTAGTTTACGGATTTAGTTTATGGGTTTAGTTTATGGGTTTGGGTTTGGGTTTGGAGTCAGGTGCGGCTAGGTGGCCTGGCGCCTAGCTTATGCCTGAAAATGGTGATACAAATAGTGGTTATGTTATTAAAAATATCATATATTTTATGAAAAATGAAGGAGTTGCATTGGGGTTTAGTTGAACTTGCGTTATCTATATATATATATACACACACACACACAAACCTGGGAGGTGAGACCGAAGTGGACGAATTCTTTGACGCTCCACTAGGTGTGTAGAGTGTCAAAAGAGACCTACTAGTGTCAAAAGAGACCTACTAGTGTCAAAAGAGACCTGGGAGGTGAGACCGAAGTGGACGAATTCTTTGACGCTCCCGAGGGTCGCGCACACGCCTCCCTCCGCGGTCAACAGGCCAAACTTGTATCTGTGATTTTATTTTCCGGTTCCGTCGTGAGCATGTGCGTTGTGTTTGTGAAACTAGGTGTGTAGAGTGTCAAAAGAGACCTACTAGTGTCGAAAGAGACCTACTAGACAGCAATGTGCGCTGTGTTTGTGATACCAGGTGTGTAGAGTGTGTGTAGTTTAGAGGGAAGTGTGCACAAGGTGTACCCAAAGTCTCTCTCTCTCTCTCTCTCTCTCTCTCTCTCTCTCTGATGTATGCATGGCATACTGCGTGCATGTAGAAGTGTAGATAGCAACTTGTGTGTGTGTATGTGTGTGTGTGTATGTGTATGTGTATGTGTGCATGTGTGCAGGCACAGATGGCACTGCTGGTATGCGGTGTGAGAGAGGGGGTGTGAGAGAGGGGGTGCGCACTGCGTGTGTGTGTGTTGACAGAAAATGTGTGTCATATACAAGTGTGTATGTGGATAGAAAGAGTGGGGTGTACATGTATGTGACAAAAGAGTCCTAGTAAGTGTCAAAAGAGACCTAGTAAGTGCATACGTGTGTGGTGTACACGTATCTGACACATTAGCAACACGTTAGCAACACACAGTGTGTGGTGTACATGTATATGCCTCATCTATCTTGATTACACATCTATCTTGGTATATGCTTACATTTTTTTTTTACAATTTTTTTACATGCACACACACATGTATGCCTCTGTATGTACATCTATAACACACATGTATGCCTCTGTATGCACATCTATACCTCTGTATGTACATCCAAGCATATGCATGCACACATGCACGCACACATTCACGTACATGCACACACATTCATATCTCTGTATGACATTCACGCGTGTGCATGCGCATGTCAAAAGAGACCTAGTAAGTGTCAAAAGAGACCTAGTAAGTGCACACGTGTAGACAGCAATGCGCCGAGAGACCGCTACGACACACATATGCACACGTATGTACACGTATACATAGCCATACATACGTATTTAGGCAGCAATGTGCAGATAGACGGAGACAGTTAAGACGCATTAATGTGTTCTGCAGAGGAGAACACATTCTACAGGAGAACACATTCTACAGGAGAACACATTCTACAGGAGAACACATTCGAATGTGCGGATAGACGGAGACAGATAAAGACGCTTGTGTGTGTGTGTGTGTGTGTGTGTGTGTGTCGGAAAAGCCCTGCTTGTGAGTCAAGGTACACACATGGTATGTCTGAATGCGGCATGTGTGAATGTGTTGCTAACGTGTTCCTCATTGTGCATACATGGTTAGTGTGAATGTAGATACACGGATATACATACGGACATACGTATAGTACATAGTGGCATACGCACAGCACATACGTATGCATGTGTATTGCTGCATACGTATGTTTATTGCTGTCTACAGATCACTGCAGATCAATTTTAACACACATCCCAAAGTCATAATTTCAAAAAAAAACACGCGCATTCAGACTACGCGCATTGACACACACACAAAACGTACTTTCAGACAGAAAAAAATAAAAATAAACGTACTTGATGAGGTACTCAACGAACTTGACATCATGGTTCGTATGTGCATTCACACATACCATGCATGTACACAGCACACATTAGCAACACATACTTGATTAGGTACTCAACGGCCTTGACATCATGGTTCGTGGCAAGCGGCGGCCCACCGACCGCCCCGCCCTTAAACTCCGTCGTCTTGACCCACACCTGACAGCAACGTTACAACACTTGTCATGAAGAGGGAACCCATTCGCAACACATTAGCAACACGTTAGCAACACGTTAGCAACACGTTAGCAACACACCTGCCAGCATTGCACACCTGCTGCACTTACGCCGGTCATCCGCACTTTCTCCGCGCCGCTCTCTCTCTCTCTCTCTCTCTCTCTCTCTCTCTCTCTCTCTCGCTTTTTCTCTCTCCCCCTCTCTCTCGGGCGCGCGCGCTCTCTGTCTCTCTGCCTTCACACACTCTTTCTCTCTGCCTTCACACACGCACGCACACACAGACCGCGTCCTCTTCACTGAAGTTGATGTATATTCCTCGAAGCTTCTCGAGGAGCGCGGGATCCGGCTTCACGTGTGCCAGCTGCGGCAGCGGCGGTGACAGCGAGAGCAGGGAGATGAAGTACTCGATCTCCACTCTGTTAGGGTTTAGGGTTCAGGGTTTAGGGTTTAGGGTTTACACATTCTTAAACCCGCATATCCCCCATTCTTGAGCGCAGCACATCTCTCTATTTCGAGGATGCACGCACGTGTGAAAAGAGGACTGCACGAGATCACAGAGCTCGCACGCACTCACCATACCAGAACGCGTGCCCAGGTCGCCGCACGAGGACGTGCGCGAAATTGCCGCACGTGCGCCCGAACAATCGCACGCTGCTTGCATGCGCCGCGCGCACGCTCAACGAGGCGGGTGAAGGGCGAAGCGGATAAGACCGGACGCGGTACTTGATGTACGCGTACTCAGAGAGGTAGGTGCTGACGCCATTGAGCCGGCTGCGGTATCGCCCGTCGAGCGGCGAGATAGCATAGAGTGCCGCCGACATCGTGTTCTGCATGTTCCGGGTTCAGGTTTAGTTTAGTTATGAGGGCCGCCGATGACATGGTATCCTGCACGCCGTCGTCCGAGCAACGCTGTCAGATGACGACAGAAGCGAGCGCACTTTAGCAGGGGTCCAAGATTGGCTCGAGTACGCCTGCAGAAGTGCCGAGCACATCACGCACGAAAAATCTTCGCGCGCGCCCGTGTTGTAGCTGTAGCGCAGCTGTTGCGCGCGTACTCGAGGGTATTCAGCGACGCCTAGGCATTTAGCGGGCGGGCACCGCGCTCGTCGCTCACCGTTTGCTTGCTCGAGGCACAGAAGTCACAGAGGCCCCCTTTTCGTACGGACGTATAGCGCAAGTACGTAATACAACTGGGCCGGTATCAAGTCATTCCGGATATCGGTATTCGGCGTCATTAAGCCGATAAATTTGGGCTTACCGTAGTTTGTGAACAGTGTGGTCATTTGAGGCCGCGCCGTCGCCTTGCACGGGCGCGGGCCCTGTCGCAAACACCGAAATGAGTTGGTGAATATCAAGAACACTGTCTCCCTTGTTGCAGTCGTGGTCATCTTCGTGGACGCCTCGCTTGTGAGGCTCCGGTCAGCCGCGGCCCGTGTTAGGCCTTATTGCGGTCCCAGTCATGGACGCCCTGATAAACTGGGCGAGCGCGGCTTGGTCGATGGTCGTAACGACCGTTACGCGGAAGCACGAGGAGGATGGACAGCGTGAGGCGCTATCCGTGAGGCGTAAGCGGAAGCACGAGGAGGATGGACAGCGTGAGGCGCTGTTCAGCACGACCACGACCAACCGGCAGGGGGGGAAGAAAACGAGACACCGGGCCAGCCACCCAGCCTACCCGCAGAGTGCCTCCACAGGGCGCTGGCGTGGTCGCAGCGGCCGCCCCCAGGCGCGTGCCTCAATGTGTGCAGCAGAGCGAGCCGTGCGTGCCATGGATGTTTGCAGGAGGTCCGCCAAAAGTCTCAGGCTGCCGCCGGGCAGATGGGCCACAATGACGTGGACGGAGCGGCTTGCGTGCCTACTGAGGGTGGAGGAGGAGCAGGAGGAGGAGTGGGAGACTGAGGAGGAGTGGGAGACGGACGATGAGGAAGCGGTTGCACCAGCATCCGAGAGAACAGGTGGTGTCACAGG
>Ga0315905_10003108_pt1 | contig 17219 bp, 28 predicted proteins | sample LakEriMetagenome_5_FD_203522 | JGI IMG/M metagenome (GOLD analysis project Ga0315905, IMG submission 203522) | Freshwater fungal communities from buoy surface, Lake Erie, Ohio, United States - Buoy 4 MA121 | ecosystem: Environmental > Aquatic > Freshwater > Lake | place: USA: Lake Erie, Ohio... | reverse complement strand
TGGACTCGCAGATCCGCCTCGTGGCGACAGGCTCAGCACTGCTGGCAGCACAGCATGACAGCGAACATGATCTGTGACTGCGGTGTGTGCTTGCCTTGCCCTCCGGCGCATCACTGGGCAGGCCATTGATGCGCAGAACTCGCAGCCGGAAGCAGGACGGCTCCGCTGATGTCATGCGCCGCGCATCCGGCGGGGGTGGGACGTAGCGCGCGTGTTGCCGCTGCGCGAATGCAGCCCAATCAAGCACGGCTTGCTCCCAGTAGTTGGGCCGGCACCTGCAGAGGCACGGTGCAGGGGGCGCGCTGCTGGGGCCGGGTGACCCAGGGCGCACTGTGCACGACAAGGCAGCAGCCGGGCCTGGCATGCCTGCTTGGATGGCTGCGTGCGAGCAGGTCATCAATCTGCCCATCAACAGAGCAGTGGGTGGCCTGGCAGCTGACCTGTCCCGAGCTGCCCTCAATGCGCCTTCGTTCACCAGCAGCACCGGCTGCTTCGGCACGGGAGGGACGGAGGTGGCGACGACGGCGGGGGCCTGCGCCATCACCCGCTCCTGTCCCCCTGCCACAGCCTGCAGCTCATCAGCTATGAGGTCGCCAGGCTGTTCCTCCACCATTTTTATGGTCGCAGATGGGATGCGCGGGCTGCTCTGGCCCTCCTCCTCAGGGGTGCAGGGGCGCTTGGCGAAGGACTGCGGTTTTGGGTGCATCCGCGCGCGATTTCAGACGTGGCCGCGCCTCTGCCCACCAGCAGCCCCTACTCCTGCCTGCAGGCTGTGCAATGGCTTACCGGCTGCATCTGCGCCTCTGGCTCCACAGCTGGAGCAGGCTGCTGCATCTCCGCCATCTCGGCTGGTCCAGGACGTCGCGGGCCTATGCAAACGTCATGCGACACAAAGCATTCATTTTGCCTGTGGTGGTGGCATCCATTGCTTCCCGGTCGGGTGCATCGGTCAAACACTCGATGCGATGGCGTCAACGACTGTCTCAGGGAGCGTGCAGGCAACGCTCCACGATTCAGGTTGCTAACGACACCGGTGATATGGGCTGCCTGCCTGCTTTGCAAGGTGACCCGGAGCCGGCGGACCCGCCCGGCACCCACGCCCCCGGGCAAGCGCGACCAGCCGGAGTCGAGTGTGTGGTGTTTGTTCTTGCATCGGTTGCCTGCTCGTCCGAACCCTGCTGCCGACAGCCCGCCAGATCCCTGACGCCCCCCCACCGCTGGCGAGCCCCAGACCACCCAACGGCTGCTAGCTCCCACACCAATTGTGCCTGGCACAGATTGTGTGCTCTGGGCTGCCCCGGCGCGCGCGTCGGGGGGCGGGGCATGCCCGGGTAGCGGATGCCCCAGCGGCGGCGCTCCAAGAAGCGGGCCCAGACTGCCAGGAGCTCGGCGCACATTGCCAAGGAGAACGCACAGGACGTGGTCCGCAGCATAAATGCAGCTGTGGATGACAATGATGTGAGCAGCTGCCGGCTGCCGCACAGGGACGTGGCTCTGGCTGGTGCAAGGGGGTTGCAGGCCTGCTGCATGGGCCTGCATCCCGCCAGCGATGAGCATGCATTTGCACCGCTGGCTGATGCGATTGCTCCCCCTGACTCCAGCCTCCCCGCCGCTGGCCTGCAGCCCGTGCTGCTGCGCAAACTGGCGGCCGTCAAGGGGCTGGTGAACAACGAGCTGCGCAGCCGCTTGTGGCCTCGTCTGCTGGGAGGTGCAGCAGCAGCGGACGACACAGGGCTGGCTGTGCAGCAGCTGCCCGAAGGCTACGCTGCCGCCGCTGAAGCAACCCACAGGGACAGCAGTACCGTGCGCTGTGATGTGGAGCGCAGCCTGTGGGCATTCACAGGTGGGCGTGGGAGGCAACGCCAAGACGAGGCTGGCAGCCGGGCCGTGGTGTCATGCTGCGGCCACCGCCCAGGCAGCCTGGCTGCCCGCCTGTTGCATGCTGCCCATCTGACTGATGAACTGCCTACAGCAGATGGGTGGTCGGACGCGGAGCGCGACGCGAGGCGGCAAGAGCTGCAGCGGATGCTGAACGCTGTCGTCGTCACAAGCGCAGGTGGGGTGGCTGGGCAGCTGGCTGGGTGCAGCCGACACTGCAGGCCGGCGGTGGTGGAGCTGGGCCGTACGCCCGGCTGCCTGACCGCGCCAGGCGTGCTCCCTGCAGGCAGCGTGCACTACTACCAAGGCCTGCACGATGTGGCGGGCGTGCTGCTGCTGGTGTCCGGCGAGGCCAAGGCGTTTCAGCTGCTGCAAGCGCTGGCGCAGGGCCACCTGCGGGATGCCACACGCCCCACGCTGGACGCCGTGCTGGAGCTGCTGGCGCTGCTGGCACCCATCACGGAGGCAGTCGACCAGCAGCTGGCTGCTCACATCGCAGCGCAGGGGCTGCCGCCCTTCTTTGCCCTGTCCTGGTACATCACGTGGTTCGCCCATGATGTGCCGGACCTGGCTTCAGCGGCGCGCCTGTTCGACCTGTTCCTGGCGTCGCACCCCCTCATGCCACTGTATGTGGGCGCGGTCGCCATGCGCAGTCAGCGCGCCACCCTGCTGGAGTGTGAGGAGATGCCCGAGCTGCACAGCGCGCTCATGAACATGCACATCACCAAGAACCTGACTGTGGATGACCTGGCCTGCCAGGTAGGGCTGCAGCCAAGCACCTTGACCCGACGCCTGAGCTGCACAGTTGCCACATGCATTGGTGCATGACCCTCCAGCGTCCGCGTGAGCAGCTCCGCATTTTCTGCCTTGGGCTGCCTTTGCGGTCTGGCAGTGTCTGCTGGCGGCAGGACCGCTGAGGCGTGTGGCCCCCAGGCGTGGCCACCTGTCGCCCTGTGTTGACCCGCAGGCGCTGGCTCTGTACCAGCAGCTGCCACCAGCAGCCATCTTGGCCAAGAATCACCTGCGCCTGCAGCAGTGTGTGGCCCCTCTGGCCTACAAGCAGCCCGACCACAGCTGGCAGGTGCCCAGCAACAAAGGCCAAGCGTCACGCGACTGGCCACGGCAGCGGCTGGAGCGTGTGCTGTCACTGCTGGCGGGTCCAGGTGTGTGCGGTGCACCCATGCTTACTTTTGCTGTGGGCACTGACATCCTTGCCATGTCAGCTGTAGCATTGCGGCGCGGCAGGTGCAGCGTGTGTGTCCGGGGCGACATCCCCATGCACCAGCCTCTCTCTGTTGCTCACCAACCCGTTTCCTGGCCTGTGTGCTGCTGCAGCGGCCAAGATGCCACGCGGGGTCATGCTGCTCACCATCGCTGCCGTTCACATTGTGGCACTGGCTACCATCTTTTTTGCACAGCACCCATAGAGAGAGGAGAGTAGGCAGATTGCTTCAGCAGCCTGGGCAGCGGGTGCAGGCTGCTGGTCCAGCCACCACCACAACGCAACCATGTGTGGTTGACACCAACCATGGTAGTGTTACAAGCTGCTTCGCAGCAGCATATGTAATTGGTCGCAAGCAAGCTGGTGTTATCTCAAAGGCCGGAGACCGCCTCAGTCGTCGCAGCAGTGCAGAGACCACGCGCTTGATCGAGCCAGCTGCCCGGCAGGTGCTGCATGTTCTTGCCATCTGGAGCGCACACGCGCGACAGACAGTGCCCGCCGAGCGGCGCCTCTTCAAACTCTGGTAGCTGCCCAAACGCTAGCTGAGCTACCTGCGGCCACAAGCGTGGCATCGACGCTGAGTGCACAAACTTGCAAAACAGGACAGCGAGCAGTGTACAGCCATGTTGGCGACCAGCTTGCCCCTGCAAGAATTGGCGAGCAACCCGCCCCTGTGTGCGCTGCTGGCTCACATACCCACTTGCCTTGATCAGTACTTGGGCTGTCAGGCCCCACACCACATGCTGGGCACTGTCTACATGCTCGAAGCTGTGCATCCGCATCTTGCCCCTGCAGGGTGGCAGCGCATCACTTTGCTGGCGGCTGCAGCAAGCAGGGTGGACCGCGGCCACGACACGTGTGTCCCATGCACAGCCCCTGCACGCCTCGTCGACCAGTTGCCCTCCCGCCATGCGGCTGCCACTGACCCGCCAGATTTGAAGTCCCAGCTCAGGTGACCCTCGGACTTGAGAAACGACTCCAGTGGCATGTGGAACACCTGCGCGTGCGCGGGCCAGCAGCAGCTCAGCTGGTTGTCCTCACTGAAGGCACACCAACTGCGCTGCCTCTGACCAGCCCCAGGGTGCGTGCCCTCACCTCAGAGACCTCATCAGCATTCAGGTCGGGGCAAAATGATGGCGGGACTATGGCCACCACTGGGGAGACGCTGAGCAGGTGCTTGCTCAGCAGCGGCGGCAGCAGGCACAGCACGTCTGCCTGCGCCGGCTGCAGGCCGACCTCCTCCTGCGCTTCTCTCAGGGCGCAGGCCACATCCGATGCGTCTTCCTCATCACGTTTGCCACCCGGCAGGGACACCTGTCATGCAGGCGGCAGGCTACTGCGTGGTTTTGGGGGCGTGGGTGCAAGCGGGCCCAGCTGCCCACCCCGCCCAGGGCCAGGCAGCCTCCGCACCCCCCACCCGGGGGGGCCGCCCGGGCGCGGGTGTTGCTACCCAAGGCAGCTGACTCACCTCCCCAGCGTGAGACCGGAGCTTGGACGACCGGACCGTGAGCCAGCAGTGTGCTCGCTGGTCGGTGTGCTGAAAGAGCGCCACCAACACGGCTGCTTGGCGGGGCGCGATGGGCGCGTGCTGCTGCCCCCCCAGGGCTCGCAGGCGCGCTGCAATGCTGTCCAGCTGGGAGGCGCCTGCTGCCTCGCTGCCCTGTGGTGCCTGCTGCTGCGCTGGCTGCGCCTCCATGCGGGCGGCGAGAAACGACAAGTGGCTGCATGCGAGGAATCGGCGTGCATGCAGTCGGCCTGTGGCACCTGCGCGGCTGGGCGCCCACCAGGCCGGCACCGCACCTTGCGTGCTTGCTTAAATAGGCTGGGATCCTGGTCCCCAGCATGCGCAATTGCCAGATCACCCGCTGAAACGCGTGCGCGCACTTCAAAACGTGTAACCAGAAGCTGCCGGTGATGAAGCGTGTCATGAGGGTCGTGCGACCACAGTTGTGGGCCCCAAAGGAGCCGCGGACCAGGTTGGACCACCGAGCCGGCAGGTCCCCGTCAGCTGCGCGCCTGCCACGTTTACTCGATGGCGTAGCATGGATGGCCACCGCTTTGCTGTGCCACCCCACCCCCTGCGCAACCCGTGCTGCTGTCAGCAAATAGGAGGGACCTGATCTGGTGCCCCGCCTGCCCCCGTCTGGCCCCGACAGCAGTACATTGGCTACCATGATGCTTCAACAAGCCCGCAGTGCGGCGTTGCAGAGGTATGGCGCGCTGCGGCTTCACTGGCGCTGCGAACGGGCGCTGTAACGCCCGGCCACCCCTGTCGATGCTGCGCAGGCGTGCATTCAAGGCCGCAGTGCCCTCGGGTCGGCGTCTCAGCGTGTCTGTGCGTGCTCAGGTGGGAGTGCCTCACCATTCGCGGCGGCCCGTTGCGCAAGATGCGGCGCGCTGCTGCGGGGGGCGCCGCTGGACGCCCCTCCTCTCTGCCCAGGCCAGGCCAGCGGGGTGTGAGCCAGCCTGGCTCAGGTCCTGGCACTGCGCGGGTGTTGCAGGACGCGGCCGATGCAAAGTTTGCTGATTACAAGCCGACCACCGCCTTCCTCTTCCCGGGCCAGGGCGCCCAGTACGTGGGCATGGCCAAGGTGGGCAGCGCGCCACCCACGCGGTGGCACCGTGCTGGCAGGGCAGTGATGCATCACTGCGCATGCATGCCGCATGCCGCATGCCTGCTCCATTTGTGGGCTCCGCAGCCATGCAGCGCAGGGCACTGTTGCGCTGGGCGCACAGCAGGGAGGGCTGCCCACCCGGGGTGCACCCCCGCTCTGCACAGGACCTGGTCGCGGACTGCCCGGCTGCCAAGGAGCTGTTCGACAAGGCAGCTGGCATCCTGGGCTACGACCTGCTTGCGCTGTGCGCTGAGGGACCCAAGGAGAAGCTGGACAGCACGGTTTACAGCCAGGTGAGGCGGGGATTGCCGTGGCGCGCAGCCCGCGCGCGGTCAGCAGGCACGCGCGCCGGGGCATGCCGCGCCCAGGGACGCGGGCTGCTGGTCAGGCTGGGTGGGTGGCAAACATGATTTCCCCCCGGCCACAACAGCACGGCAAGCATCTGATGCCTCCGCCATGGCCATGCCCCACCTGCAGCCCGCCATCTACGTCGCCAGCCTGGCAGCGGTCGAGAAGTTCAAGGCGGACAACGGCGCAGATGCGCTGGGCGCCATCGATGTTGCCGCCGGCCTGTCCCTGGGCGAGTACACCGCGCTGACCTTTGCGGGGGCCATGTCCTTTGAGGACGGCCTCAAGCTGGTGAAGCTGCGCGGCGAGAGCATGCAGGCGGCAGCTGAGGCCAAGCCATCCGGCATGGTGTCCGTGATTGGCCTGGACAGCGCCAAGGTACGCAGCTCGCCCTGCTGCTGGTGTGTGAGCGGTGCTGAGGCGTGCCTGCCCTGAGCTGCCACCAGGTCTGCATGCTGCATGGCTGACGGCGGACCTCTGCCCGCCTGCCTGCCTGCCTGCCTGGGGGCTGCGGTGTTGCCCCGCAGGTTGCGGAGCTGTGCGCTGCAGCAACTGCTGAGGTGGGCGCGGACAAGCCCATCCAGATCGCCAACTACCTGTGCCCTGGTAACTACGCGGTGTCTGGCAGCATTGAGGGCTGCCAGGCAGTGGAGGCCAAGGGCAAGGAGTTCAAGGCCCGCATGACGGTCAGGTGAGGGGGAGGGGGCCTGAGCAGGGTTTAGAGGGAGCAGGGAGCAGGGGGGTGCCACGCAGTCATCGCGCGGTGAGAGTGGTCATCAGCCGCAGCGACGATGCTGCGGCGACCATGCTCGCGGGTGCTTGCACAGCCCCCAGGCTGATGGCCCTGGCAGCTTCTGCGTGCACCCGACTGCTGCGCGCCCTCCCTGCGTCCTGGCGCCCCGCTGCTGCAGGCTGGCGGTGGCAGGCGCCTTCCACACCGTGTACATGCAGCCAGCGGTGGAGAAGCTGCAGGAGGCGCTGGCAGCCACCGCCCTGGTGGCCCCCCGCATCCCTGTGATCAGCAACGTGGACGCCCAGCCCCACTCCGACCCCGCCGTCATCAAGCAGATCCTGGCCAGGCAGGTCACCAGCCCCGTGCAGTGGGAGACCACCGTGAAGACGCTGCTGGAGAAGGGCACGACCAAGAGCTACGAGGTGGGGCCGGGCAAGGTCATCGCCGGCATTGTCAAGCGCATTGACAAGAAGGCGGAGGTGGAGAGCGTCGCGGCGTAGGCCGGGCCTGCACGCTGTGCCGACCCCGAATTGTGTGACAAGGCAGCAGGCAACCATGTCAACCCCTGTAATGTCCTGGGGGGCCTGACAGCTGGGTGGGCTTCTCCCACCCTGTGCTGAGCGCGACGCCTGCAGTAGCACCTACTGGCGCAACAGCGCACCGCAGAGTGTGCTGCGGCCCCAGCCCCCCCGCGCCCCGCCTCTCCCGCCGCCTCTCCCGCCGCCCGAGCGCAGCACGCCTGGCAGGGGCGGGCCAGCACCGGGTCTGCCCGCACGACCTGCACCGCGCACATATGCACGCAGCAGCTTCCTCATCTCTACGCGCGGAAATGGGAACCCATCCAGCGCACGACCCGCGACGGGGGTCAGTTCCTCCCGAAGCGCTCCTGCCGTCCTGATCCACCCGAGGCAGGTGCGTGCATGGCCCCAAAGCTCCGCCTTTCATGTCCTCGGCGGCCTGTTGCTGCTGCCGGCCTGCTGTCAACATCGACATGTCAACAGCGCGACGCCCGGGCGCACTGACTGCTGCATGAACATGCATGTTATGCTGCAAGACGTGCATGTGGACCTGGCTGCCGCAAGCAGGCCGCGGTCGCGGCGTGGCAGATCGCCGGATTTGCATGCAGCGATTCGCGCGCCCCCCACAGCTCTGCTCGCTGCGCCCGCTGCTCCCTGCAGGAGGCCTGCGGCCGCCGACATGTCCCGCAAGTCGCGCGAGCTTAGGCTTATGGAAATAGATGCCAAGTGGCCGTCAGCAGCAGCGGAGAACAGCGGCACACGCCCCCGTCGGCTGTCAGCCAGGGGGGCAGACGACGAGGCCGCGCTCTCGCCGCCCCCAGCTGCAGGGGCGCCCGCCAGTGGCGCCCAGGCGGGGCAGTCGGGCACAGCAGCAGCTGCTCGTCCCGTCAAATCACCGGCGTCAGCTGCCAAGCGGCCAGGGGCTGCAGCAGCAGCTGCTCAGCAGCCAACGCCGCAACTGGCGCCCCCCACAGCCGCAGCCAAAGCACGCAGCAGCGGCGCCGCTGCTGCCCAGGATGCAGCGCATGCGGGCGGCAAGCGCAAGCAGCCTGAGGCAGGGCCAGATGCTGGCAACGCTGCCACTGGCAGCCGGCGCACGCCCAGCAAAGCGGCACGAGCAGGGCAGCCAGCAGCTCAGCCATCGCCGGAGCCGGGGCAGCAGCTGAGGCGCCGCACGCCCAAGAAGCCGCCACCAGCAGCAGTGGCAGATGCGGCGGAAGCAGCTGAGGTGCCGTCAGTGCCAGCCAGCAGGCTGAGCAGCACACCCAGCAAACGGGGCGCATCAGGGGTGGACCCAGCTGTGCCGTCTGGCAAGACCAAGCCTGCGCGCGCCGCGCGGGCTCAGGCTGCAGCGGCGTCGTTGGATGCGCAGCGCTCACCTACCAGGGCATCTGGCAGGCGCAGCACGGCAGCAGCGGCGGCGCCGGCAGCAGCGGCAGCACCAGCAGCAGACGCTGACCACACGCCGGCGCCAAAGCGGCGCAGGGTGGATGCAGCGTCAACTATTCAGGCTGTGCGCGTGGCTGCCCAGCCACCACCGCAGCAGGCCACCCTCGGCGCGCCTGCGGAGCCCACCCTGGCAGCAGCAGCACCAGCAGCTGAGACGGCAGCGCCGGCGGCAGCAGCAGCGCCAGCGACGGCAGTAGCAACATCTGGGGCTGATGGTGACGCCGTCATGGTGGACGCACATGGCGCACAGGCTGCAGCTGGCACTGCAGCCGACGCCAACCAGCAGCAGCAGGCGCAGCCAGCACAGCTGGTACCCGGCAGCTGGCAGCACCGGCTGTGTGAGCTGGCCAACCGCGTCAAGATCGGGCTAGTGCAGCAAGGAGAAGTGCTGCCGATCGGCGGACAGTGGAAGATTGCGCACGTCCTCAGATCAGGCGCCCTCACCGGTGCGGACGGCTTGCTGCTGTGGTCAGGCGCCCCCTTGCGTGGGAGAGGCATGGTCGTCCTTGTGCCTTGCCATCGCTGCTGAACACTGCAGCTGCAACCATCCTGTGCTTGCACGCGTGTGCTGAGCTTCAACATCACTCGCATGCTTTGCAGGTGAGAAGGTGGAGTACAGGCGCCAAGCGGGCCCCATGGGCCAGCAGGTGATCAACGCGGGTACCATCACTGAGAATGGCAACATCCTCTGTGGCTGCGCGGACTGCCAGGGCGCCACTGCCGTGCCGAACAGCGTGTTCGAGGAGCACGCAGGCAGCAAAATTCGGCGGCCAGCGCAGTACACCTATCTCAGCGCCTACAACATGTCGCTGAAGGTGCGCGGCGTGACTGATGAACCGAGTGCTGGCGACGCGGCCTGGCTGGGTGCCCTTCACAGCCTGCAAGCAGCCCTGACTGCACTGCTGTCAGCTGGCTTTGCCACTTCTCTGATCCTGCAGGAGCTGGGCATGCTGGTGAACAGCAAGGTGCTGGACACGCACATCGACTACTGCGTCCAGTGCGGTGATGGCGGCGACCTGATGTGCTGCGAGGGCTGCCCTGCTGCCTACCACCACGAGTGCCTGGGGCTGGACGAGCTGACCGAAGACGCCTGGTTCTGCAGCGCATGCATCCAGGTGGGCAGCTCCTGGGGCTGGCAGGGCTTGCACTAGCTGTGGTTGGGTGCCCAGGCTGGCTGCCGCGCGGTGCAGGCCAGGTGGTGATGGAAAGTCGGCAGCGAGTTTGCAAGCGTGGCCTTGATGCGATTTCTGCGCCGTCAACCAAAAGCAACTCTTGCCTGCAGGCCAAGCGCGACCCTGAGGGCTACCGCACAACCGAGCTGTACATGAAGCTGCAGAAGGGGGTGGAAATCGTCAGGGAGCGCCTGCGGAAGCAGAAGGAAGCAGGTGGGCATGCAGTCCCGTCCCGGCCAGTGCACGCCTGACATGCCATGTGCCTCACCATCCATTCGTTGTTCGACAGGCTGAGGCCTGGCAGAGCAGGCACTAGCGGAGCAGCTGATTAGCTGCAAGCCCAGCATTGGTGTGCTGCGCTGCAGCCAGAAGCCTGTTGTGTTGCAACACAGCTCGGCATGCCTTGCCTGCAGGTGTGGCACCGGCAGGTGCCCTGCCGGCCAGCATGCCCAGCCCATCGGGTGGCAGCAAGCGCGCCAGTGCCGTCAGTGCAAGGCAAGCCATTGCCAAGGACGCTGCTGGCGCTTTCGAGCACCACAGTGATCACGAGCGCGGCTGGGAGGATGGCCAGCTGCACGGCGGCATCGCTGGGCCGGGGCGCGGCCGCGGGCGCGGCCGCGGGCGGGGTCGCGGCCGCAGCAGTGGGCGTGGTGGTGACATCCGCATCGGCGGGCCGCTGTTTGGCCCTGTGCCTGCTGATGGCAGCGGCCGTGGGCGCGGCAGAGGCAGGGGCCGGGGCAGGGGGCGCGGCCGCAGTGCGGGAGGCACCGACATCGGCAGCGGGGCTGGCGGCGGCCGGGGCCGCGGCCGCGCAGGCTACCGCACTGGTGCCTTCGGTGCGCTGCTCGGCCAGCCTGGCATGCTGGGCCCTGCGGAGCCTGGCATGCTGCTGGCAGCAGCGGGGGCTGGTGACGATGCCCCTTGGGTGCCCATCCCAGCAGAGGGCAGGGTCAAGCTGCAGGGGCCTGCCGCCATGGGGGGCGCGGCTCGCCGCACACGCGACACCAACAAGAACAAGCGCCTGTTCCTGGGCGAGCCGGGCGCGCTGAAGCACGGCCAGCACGTCACCTACCGGGTGGGTCCTGCGGCTGCTTGGGTGTGCTTGCAGGCTGCTGGTGCACACACCTGCACACAGCTCACCTGCAGCCGCCGCCCAACCTGCCCTGCAGCCTGGACCCAGCAAGCCTAAGATCCTGGACGGCGTCATTGTCCTGGACCCCAACGGCACCAGCGGCATCCGCTGCTCATGCTGCGACACCATCGTCAGCTGCAGCCAGTTTGAGGCGCACGCAGGTACGTGAGCCAAGCCGGGGCCGTGGTGCCAGCAGCTCAACAGGCGGGGCGGGCGGCTCTGCAAGCATTGTGGCATGCCTTGCAGCGCCGCCGCCTCAGCTGCTGGCGCTTCCCGCGTGCACCTTCCATGTTGCACTGGATGGGACTCTCAGCCGCCTTGTCTGTGGTGCAGGCCGCGCCGCCCGGCGTGCTCCCTACGACTACATCTTCACTGACGAGGGTGTCGCCTTGCGCAAGATTGCGGAGGCGCTGCCCCCGCTGCCAGAGGCGGCGGGCGGCGCAGCAACCTACGCCCGTGCAGCACGCGGCAAGAGTGTCAAACAGGGAGCCGGCGGCGGCTTTGGTTACGATGGGTGAGGTTCTGGGACAGCGGGGCAGTGTGCCGCAATGTGTTGCCAGGGGATGGACACCTGTGGCTGCATGCTGCATCAGGCATCCCTGGCATTCGAGCCACAGCACCTGCAGTCGCATGCCCGAGCCGGCCTGAATGGCAAGTCATGTGCACCCTGCAGGCCGCCCGAGGTCGTGCACGAGGAGGGCGCCGGCGCAGGCTGCGTGCTGTGCAGCGCGCCGGACTTCTTGCGCGGCGCCTTTGGCGCCCGCACCATCATCCTGTGCGACACATGCGAACGCGAGTTCCACGTGGGCTGCCTGCGGACTCAGGGCCACTGCGACTTGCATGAGGTGAGGCGGGAGTGGAGCGGCAGGACAGCTGCCAGGTCCAGCAGAGGGTGCACACAGCCGCTGCCTTCAGCTGCAGAGCTGGTGATTGACTGCGTGCGCCTCCTGACTTGCCGCTGCAGCTGCCGCCGGGCGACTGGTACTGCTCACCAGGCTGCGTGTCAATCAAGGCACAGCTGGGTGCATGGGTGGCAGCTGGGGAGCGCGGCTTGACGCTGCACCATTCGTGGCAGCTGATCAATGGCAAGGACGGCAAGATCGCCACAGGTGCGCCGCACGCCAGGGGGCAGCAGCGGCAGCGGAGCGTGTTGCCGCCAAGCGTGCTGCATGCTGTGCTGTGCTGTGCTGTGCTGTGCTGTGGTGTGCTGTGCTGTGCTGTGCTGTGCTGTGCTGTGCTGTGCTGTGCTGTGCTGTGCTGTGCTGTGCTGTGCTGTGCTGTGCTGTGCTGTGCTGTGCTGTGCTGTGCTGTGCTGTGCTGTGCTGTGCGTGGTGGCTGCGGCAGTTGCTGATGCACAGCGGCATGGCACAGGCAGCTGGCGCACCACCGCAACAGCAGGCTGCCACGCCCGCTCACCAGGACTCGTCTGTGGTGTGCAGGGAAGGCTCTCCGTACTGCACAGGAGCTTCTGCAGACCAGCTTCGACCCCATCATGGATGCCACCAGCCAATCAGATCTCCTGCCCATGATCATTCATGCACAGGTGCGGGCAGCAGAGCGGGCTTGCACACAGCAGGCAGCGTGTTGCGCCATGCACAGCGCTTGCACAGCCAGCATCCATGCTGTGGCGTTGAGCCAGCAATGCTGATGCCAGCGCAGGGTGGGATGCAGCAGGGCGCATGAGGAGCAGTCGGCCATGGCCCATCTCTGCCCTTGCAGGCCTTCAACGAGTGGGACTTCAGCAACATGCACACCGTCCTGCTACGCCACAAGGGCAAGGCGGTGTGCGCTGGTGTCGTCCGCGTGTTTGGGCCTCAGATGGCGGAGATGCCGCTGATCGCCACGCGGTACGACGCACGCCGCCAGGGCCACGCCAAGGTGCTCGTGCGCGCATTGGAGGCCATGCTGGCGGGCATGGGTGTCCAGGTGCGTGTGGGGGTGAGATGGGGGGGGGGGGGGAGATGGGGGGGAGATGGGCGTGCGGCGCTGCCTGCCTGCAGCTCGCAAGGGAGCTCAGGGGAGCTGTGCAACAAGTGGGGCAACAGGCGGCTGGCATCGAGCTGGCAGGCGTGTGGATGTGCATGCCCCGCGGATCCACCCCCGGCCAGCAGCTTGACAGCCATGCGCCCTGCACCTCCGCCGTGCGCAGGCTCTGTCGCTGCCGGCGGCTCCGGAGGCCTTCAGCACCTGGGTGGACGGCTTCGGCTTCCAGGCCATGACTGAGCAGGAGGAGGCTCTCGTGCGGGGGGAGCTGCGCATGCTCATTTTCCCTGGCACGCACCTGCTCATTCACCCGCTGGAGTGCAGCCAGGAGCAGCAGGCCACCAGGCAGCATGCCGCTGCCGCAGCAGCCATTGCACAGGCAGGTTGAGGCAGCCGTCTTGCCATCTTGGGCGGGACTGCCCTGCCTGCCGCTGCACAGGGGTGCCATGCCAGCAGCAACTGGCTGTGCGAGCCGTCCCACCGCCTCGCCCTGCGCCGACCTGCACTGCGTTCCTTGCCTGCAGGGCGCCATCGTGGCGAATGTGGGGCCTGGCCCGTACGTCAAGGAGGCAGGCGGGCCAGCTGCAGCTGGCGCGGTGCAGCTGCCCGCTGCTGATCAGGGCGGCAGCAGCAGCGGTGCATCAGCTGCGCCACCCACAACGGATGCAGACCCCGCGCTGGCGTGCGCGGCGGCAGCAGCTGGCTCGCATGCAGCTGCTGCAAACGTGGCGCCGCCACCTGCAGCTGAGGGTGTGCAGCATGCGCAGCCGGTGGCCCTCACGGCCGCCGCATCACTGCCAGCTGCCAGCGGAGGGCCCAGTGTGAAGCAAGAGCACCACAATGCCGGCAGCGAGGGCTTGCCGCCTGGAGCAGCTCTGCTGCCGCAGCCAGAGAGTGCGCACGGTGCAGACACGCCAGCTTGCCACCCAGCCCCTGCAGGTGGCGGCATCACAGCCACAGCAGCAGCCCCTGCTGCTGCCACCACGGGCAACGCGGCAGCAGCGGCGGCATGCGCAGACCCTCGGGCTGCGGCGTTTGATGATGCTGGCGGCTTCTTGCCTGCCAGCCTCAAGGACGGCAGCACAGCGCTGGCCACGTCAGCCGCCGTGACCCGGGCCTGGCTGGCGGCGGTCGAGAAGTCGGCGCAGCAAGCGGCGCTTGCGGCAGCTCAGGAGTGGGCTGGTCGCACTGCTGTGCGCGCTGTCATCGCGCCTGCTCCACATGTGGCGCTGCCGCAGGCGCCTGCGCCAGCGCTCAGGCCGCCTGTGTGGCAGGCAGTGCCCCAGCCGACACCGGAGCAGCAGTTTTTCGTGCCCCACCAGCAGCCGCAGCCGCAGCACCAGCTAGCAGCTCAGCAGCAACAGCAGCAGCATGCGGCAGCTCAGCAGCAGCAGGTGGCCGCCCAGCAGCAGCAGGCGTTGCAGGTGCACTGGCAAGCCATGCAGCCAAGTGCCGCTCTGCCCCGGCAATCCAGCAGCGGCAGCGGCAGCGCAGGAGGGCTGTCCAACCTGCAGCGCATGATGCTGGCAGCATCTCAGGCGGTGGGAGGCCCTCCTTCCGCAGGAGCCCAGCAGCAGCCTTTGCAGCAGCCAGCAGCAGGCGGCGCGGCGGAGCAGCAGCAGCCGGCTGCGGGTGCACCCATCAAGGGATCGCCTGCGGTTGTGGCGGCCGCCAGCGACGCAGCTGCTCCGGGCTCCGGCGCCAACGGCATTGCCGTGTCCAAGGAGAACGACCCCATGATCCAAGCTGCCGCATAGGCAGTGCATGTTGTTGAGCGTTGCATGCATGTGCATCAGCGACCCACACGCGTGTGTAATTTGTGCCATCGTCGTCATTAGGCGCACACACGTGCGGCATGCCACCTACACAGGCGGCGCCTGCTGCATGGGTTCGCGCCTGTCTGGCCTGCGCTGAGATCAAGAAACTTGCAGGCCAGAGCCAAGCGGCCAGCGGGCTGCCCTCCCTGGCTGCCATGAGCACCTGCCAAAGGATGCCCGACACTGTAAGCTACGGCATGTCTGGAGGGACAAGTGGTGTGCGTGCGGGAGGGGGGCGGGCCATCGCCGGCGCCCAGGGGGATGAGGGCCACGCGCAAATAAAACGGCCGCCTCTCAGCATCCCAGCAGCCGAATGGGGTGGGATCAAGCGTGCTCAGCCACGAATGCACATGGCTTAGAGGAGTGTCAACGCATCCATGGGATGTCAGCCTGCTGGCTAGCGAGACTGGGCGGGTTGGCAGTGCCATCGCAGGACACGCTGGGGGCGGGGGATCACGCACAGCACCGTTTCGGTGGGCCGCCACTAAGCTGCCCTGCAGTCGAATGGGCTATGACCAAGCGTTCAGCAGTACATTTACAGACGCTGCAAAATGTGCCCAAGGATGCCCAAGACCAATCTGGGTTGCGCGGGTTGGTGACAACATTCAGACGCACGGACCCAAAGTAGAAGTAGTGGCATGCGGGTGCCGTGCCCCACAATGCGTAAAATTCCTAGATGGCTCGGAAAATTACCAGCGTTTTTGCCATATATGTTGCGTGATTGGTGACACCTGATACAGTGATGTGGTGAATTTCTGAGCTCATTTTGACTTTTCTGTAATTTGTGTCGTTTTGACCAACGTTGCCACTGCATAATTGACGAAATGGCTCGATGTCTATGGACCCATATAACCCTATCAGTAATGTGAATGGATTGCAGGCAACATTTAGGTGCACGGGCACAGAGGGACATGCGGGTGGATGCGGGTACATTGGATAACAAGGCATAAAAAATCCAAGATGACTTCTGGTCTTGTTAAGACTTCTGCCATATATGTTGCGTAATTGCAAATACTGTTATCATGGAGCAAGGGTTTAGGGACTTTTCTGTAGTTATTGTCATTTCTGAGCAACATTGCTGCGGCGTGATTGGCAAGAGCGCGCGACCACAATGGACAATTAAAATCGCATACCCCATGCTTATGCATTGCAGACAACATTTAGGTGCCCTGACTTGTAATGGCACGCTGGTGGTGAGCCAAGGAATTTTTGCACGTGTTGTGCATTGCTAAGCTCCTTCTGACTTTTTTGAGTAATTCAGCAACGTTGCCGCTACGTGATTGGTGGCCGTACTAAGTAGCGCCAGGTGCAATGAACTTTTAGACGTACATAATCGGCACATATCAAAATCATTTGCACTGTCAATATCATCTGCATACTGCAGCAAACCGTTCAGCAATCGGTGCAGTATAGCGTCGCCTAGCTTGGATCAAGGCATCAGCCAGCATGGCGCCCGGGCGCATGCGGCCGAACTTCGTTGTTCATGCTGATCATCGCTTCTTCACCTGGTTGCATCATAACGCAGTGCTGTCTGCAGCATACGGCGCTAGGGCAAATCTCGCGGCTGGCAGCTGATTGCGACCCGAGTGGACCTGCCATTGACGCTGTTTTCCGCCCTTTAGCCGTAGTTATAAATAGTGCAGCTTGACATTTGCGATTCGCTCGTCAGCGGGGGGCGCATGTGCACAAGCGCATACTCCCTCTAAGGCTGCTCACCACAGTACTGCATGTACATGTTGTGCTGCCTGTATTGTCATTGGGCCATAGACAAGGCCAATGCCCAACCAGGGTACAAATTACGTTGTATTGCATGTACTGCAACCGGGCATTCAATTGAGGCCTAGGCTCAACCAGGGGCTAAATATTGCATTGCATGTACTGCAACCGGGCATTCAACCGAGGCCTAGGCCCAACCAGGGCCAAAAGTTTGGATTGCATGTGCTACAACCGGGCATTCGCTCGGCGCCTAGGCCCAAGTGGGGCCAAAAATGTTTTGGTGTCCGCAATATTGACGTAAGGAACCCCCAGAAAAATGAACCCTAAGTGAGAAACCCTAAACCCTAAGTGAGAAACCCTAAACCCTAAGTGAGAAACCCTAAAACCCTAAGTGAGAAACCCTAAACCCTAAATGGAAATTTCATCATTTTTGTTAGGGTTGCAAATTAGGGTTTCGAGTTAGGGTTCATGGCTTAGGGTTCACTAGTTAGGGTTTAGGGATTAGGGTTTAGGGATTAGGGATTAGGGTTTAGACTACAACCTCATGCATATGGTTAGCCAGCCCCTACCTCCCCCCCTGACCTCTGTTTCCCTGGCTGAAAGTCCCAGCAGGTAGCCTGTGCCAAGGGGCACCTA